>JAEAME010000089.1_pt1 | contig 130112 bp, 106 predicted proteins | sample 8958731 | NCBI WGS metagenome assembly JAEAME01 (sample SAMN16933194, study PRJNA681113) | bioreactor sludge metagenome | isolation source: anerobic bioreactor sludge (Control) | place: India:Bengaluru | collected 2018-10-24
TACGGACTCGGATGGCGGAGGGCGGTTGTAGGGGCGAACCTGGTGTTCGCCCGGGTCGAGCTGGCCACCCGGCCCGGCGGGCGAACACTAGGTTCGCCCCTACGGACCAGGATAGCGGCGCGCGGTTGTAGGGGCGAACCTGGTGTTCGCCCGGGTCGAGCCAGCGACCCCGGGCAGGATCGCGCCCCCGATCGAATCTTACCTCGTCACCGGCACCGTCCCAGTTCCCCCGAAGAAGAGGCGGGTCACTCCCGCGGCCTGCCAGAGACCGGTCGAGGCGCGGAAGATCGCCGGCTCCCCCGTCCCGTCGCCGTCGTAGTCGGCCGGAACGATCTCGTCCGAGGCGGAGCCGAAATACATCCGGGTGACGTTTCGGATCGACCAGAGGATCGAAGCGGGACGGAAGATCCCGAGATCGGCCGCCCCGTCCCCGGTCAGGTCGGCCGCCGCCGGGCGGTCCCCCCAGGCCCCGAGGTAGAAGGAGGTGAGGCCGCGGATCGCCCAGTAGCCGCTCGCGGGGCGGAAGATCCCGACCGAGGCCGTCCCCTCCCCGCTGAAGTCGGCCGCGAGCACGTAGTCCGTGGACTGGCCGAAGTAGATCCGGCTCAGGTCGCGGAGAGCCCACAGCCCCTGGGCGGGGCGGAAGATCGCCGCGTCGCAGTCGCCGTCGCCGTCGTAATCGCCCGGCGCGGCCCGGTCGTTCACGGCGCCCAGGTAGAAGACGCTCGTCCCCCGGATCGACCAGAGCCCGCTGAAGGCCCGGAAGATCCCAGCCTCGGCCGTCCCGTCTCCGTCGTAGTCGCCGGAAACCGGCTTGTCCTGGTCGAGACCGAAGTAGAAGCGGGTGAGGCTGCGCACCGACCAGAGGGAGTCCGCGGGGCGAAAGATCCCGGCGTCGGCCGTGCCGTCCCCATCGTAGTCTCCGGAGGCGAGCGTGAGGTAGAGCGGGGCGGCCGCCATTGCCGGCGTGGCCGTGGGGGTGGGAGGGAGCGTGGAGGTCGGGGAAGGCGTCGCGGTCGGCGAGGGCGAGGGCGAAGGGGTCGCGGAGACGGTGGGGGTGGGCGAGGACGAGGGCGACGGCGTGGGCGTGGGGCTGGAGGAAGGTGACGGCGAGGGGGTGGGCGTGGGAGTAGGCGTCTTGTAGCCCGGGGGAGTCGGCGTCGGCGTCGCCGAAGGGGTGGGGGACGGGGTGACCGAGGGAGTGGGCGAGGAGGTCGGGGTGGGGGTAGGCGTCTTGTAGCCGTAGGGAGTGGGCGAGGCGGAAGGGGACGGCGAGGCCGTGGGGGAAGCCGAGGGGGACGGCGAGGGCGAGGGCGTAGGCGTGGGCGAGGGCGTAGGCGTGGGCGAGGCGGTGGGGGTGCGGGAGGGCGTGGGCGTCGGGGTCTTGGTCGGGCTCGCCGTCGGCGAGGGGGTGAGCGTCGGCGAGGGGGTGGGGGTCCGGCTGGGCGTAGGCGTGGGGCTGGGGGGCGGAGAAGGCGAGCGGGTCGGAGTCGCGCTCGGAGTCGGCGTGGGCGACGGCGTGGGTGTGGTCGAGTCCTGGTAGATCAGCGCCCGGTTGTTGTTGGTGTCGCTGACGAAAAGCTGCGAGCCGGAGAGGAAGACGCAGTTGGGCCAGTAGAGGGTCCGGGAGGTGGGGGCGGGCGGTTCGTAGGGGTCCGGGTCGGGATCGAACTGGTTGACGTAGTTCGCGGTCATGGAGGGCTGGCCCAGGACCACGGAGGCCGACTGCCCGTTGAAGGTCGGGATCGCGGAGTAGATCAGGACCCGGTGGTTTCCGGAATCGGGGATGAAAAGGCGCGTCCCGTCCGAATAGACCGAGCCAAAGGGCTCGCAGAGGGTGTTGGCCCGGCAGACGCCCAACCCCCGGTTGGGCTCGCCGGAGATGAAGTTGGCCTGGCCGACGACGACGGCGGCGGTGGCGCCGTCGTCGTCGGGGATCGAGCTGAAGATGAGCACGCGGTTGTTCCCGGTGTCGGTGATGTAGAGCTTGCCGCCGGAGTCCACGAAGACGCCGGACGGCTCGTTCAGGGTGTCGGAATAGGGCGCCCCCTCCCCCTGGTTGGTCTGGTTGGACCACGGGTCCAGCTGCCCGACGACCACGGCGGCGTCGGCGTTGTCGGACGTGGGGATGGAGTCGAAGATCAGCACGCGGTTGTTGAGGCGGTCGGCGATGATCGCCTTCCCGCCCGGGGAGACGCAGACCTGGCGGGAGTCGTAGTGGGTGTTGGCGTCGGGGTCGCCCTGCTGGTTCTCGTAATACCAGAGGCTGAGCGAGATCTGTCCGATGACCGTGTTGGCGGACTGGTTGTTGAAGGTGGGGATGGAGTTGAAGACCAGCGTCCGGTTATTGAAGGTGTCGGCGATCAGCATCTTGCCGGTGGGGGAGATGGCGACGCCGTCCGCCCAGTGGAGGGTGTTGGCCCGGGGTTGCCAGGGGTTGCCCTCGATCTCCTGGTTGCGGTAGTTCGAGTACATGTTGGGCTGGCCGACGACCACGCTGGCGAAAGGGTTATCGTCCGTGGGGATGGAGCTGTAGATCAGGATGCGGTTGTTGTGGTAGTCGGCGATATAGACTCGCCCTCCGGTGACGACGATCTGGCCGGGCCAGAAAAGCGTCTGGGGCGTCGCGCTGGCGGGGTTGTACCAATCGTTGACCTGGTTGGGTCCGTTGTGGGTCATGTCCGCCTGCCCGATGACCAGGGATGCCGCCTGGTTGTCGGTAAAAGCCGCCCCCCGGGACGGCGCCAGGGAGAGGACCCCGGCGGCGGTCATAACCGCGATGGCGGCGACAGGATATGCTGCGGGTTTCATCGCTTTATATTAGAATTATATTACGCTCCCGCCCGGCTGTCAAGGAATTAACGACGAGGCGGGAGGGCGGTAAATACCTTGACAGCCCTGTCCGGCGAGGCTATATTGAAAACGGAGGATGAGGCGATGCGCCCCCCAAGTTTCGGCCGAGGCGGTTTCACGCTCGTGGAGGTGGTGATCGTCCTGCTGGTCCTGGCGATCCTCGCCATTGCCATCGTCCCCCGTTTTCTCACCGGCCCGGAGTTCACGGCCGCCACCGCGGCGGAGGTGGTCGCCTCCGACATCCGCGCGGTGCAATCGGCGGCGATGTTCCGCGGCATCCCCCGCTCCATCATCTTCGACGGGACAGACACCTACACCGCCCAGGGCCTCCTCCCCGAGGTCAGGATCCTCCGCCAGGGCACGACCGCCGGGCCGCGGACCATCACCTTCAACTCCTTCGGCGAGCCGACCGTCGGCGTGGGCTCGTTCTCGGTCGTGAACGGCGCGACCGTTAAGCTCATCTCGGTCACCGCCCTCACCGGCAAGGTGACGGTGCTGTGAAGGCCGTGAAAATCCGGCGGAAAACCGCCCCTCGGGGTTACGCCCTGGTCGAGATCGTGGTGGTGATCGTCGTCGCCGCGATCGTCCTCCCGGCGATCATCCTCCCCTTCACCCAGGCGGTGCAGGACTTGAGCTTCCCCGTCCGTCGGGGGGTGATGACCCTCCTCGCCCAGGAGGAGATGGAGAAGAAGGTCATCTGGGCGCATTATTCCGACGTCGCCTCCTGGACCACCGTCGCCGTCACCGATTTCCCGGATTATACCAGCACCGGGGATGTGATCTACGTCCAGCCCGGGGCATTCAACACCGAGACCGACGGAGACTCCGGCTACAAGCGGGTGACGGTCACCATCGCCAACGAAGACCTTGCGCTCGTGCTGACCACGCTGAAGACCAGCTGGGAAGATGTGGAATGACCGCTCCCCTGAAACAAGACGGCGGCTACTCCCTGATCGAAGCGGCGGCGGTGATCGTCCTGATGGCGATCATCGCCGGCCTCTCCCTCCAGGCGGTCATCTCCTGCACCGAGCTCTTCTTCACCTCCACCCGCGACTACCTCGAGGTCTGCCAGGAGAGCCGGACGGCGATCGAGAAGATCGTCCGGGAGATCCGGGAAAGCAACTACAACAAGGTCACCTTCGGCTCCCAGACCGAGATCATCCTCGACAAGAAGCCGGGCCACGGCACTCCCCTCGACGCCGACGTCGACGACGTGCGGTTCTACCTCTCGGGCGACGAGCTCCGGCGCGAGAGCGACGCCGGCACCTACGTCCTGGCCGACCGCATCTCCTCCTTCTCGGCCTCGACCGACGACCACAACGTCATCACCATCGATCTGACCGCCGGGGAATCCGTCCACCTGCGGACCGCGGTCTGGACCCGCCAAACGGAATGGTGACCATGAAGACCGTCCCGACCGAGCGGAGCAAGCCGACTGCCGGCATGGGGATCATCGTCATCCTCGCGGTCATCGTCGTGGTCGGACTCCTCGCCGGCGCCCTGGTGACGATCGTCTCCACCCACCAGACCGCCCTCTCCGTCCCGGACCAATCGGTCAAGGCCTTCTACCTCGCCGAGGGCGGCCTGGAGGTCGGGAAGAAATACGTCTCGGTCATGTGGGACGCCAAGACCGATCCCTCCTGGGCGGGTTCCACGGACGGCTACTACTTCCTCTACATGGGCGAGCCACTGGGGGAAGGGACCTTCGACCTGGGCGTCCACTGGGGGATCGGGACGGAGGAGGGTTTCGCCTCCTTCGTCTCCTATGGCCACGTTGACTAGACCGTTATTCCGTCCCGTCTTCTCCGGGAAACCGGAGAAGACGGGACGGAATAAAATACTTGACAACGTCATTCCTGGGCCATATATTAATACCGGAGACACAAATAATCGTAATACGGAGGGACCGGCCATGAAAACACGCCATCTCATCATCCTCGCGGTTTGCGTCGCCGTCGCCGCAGCTGCCTGGGCGGTCAACGCGGCCTCGGAGCGGAACGTCACCGGGCGGGTCGACGGAACCGGCCTCCTGGCCGCCGGCGGCTGCCCCCCCGGCCCCTTCGGCGACCACTGGGTGCACATCCAGGAGAACGGCCTCGTGGACAGCTACGACTCCCGGGTCGGGCCCTACGACGAGGACGCCCCGGGGGCGAACTCCAACGTCGGCTCCAACTGCAACGGGGCCGAGCCGGACGGGATCTCCATCGACAACAACGCCGTGGTCCGGGGCGACGTCAGCGTGGCCACCGCCGCCTCCGAAGGCGACATCGTGATCAGCAAGTCCACCGTGACCGGGGCCCAGAACTACGCGGCCGCGGTCTGGACCCTCCTCCCCGTGATCATGCCCGACTGGTATACCCAGGCGGGCGACGCCGGGATCCACGGCAATTACGGCACCAAGACGGGCTGCTACGAGATCACCAACAACCAGTTCATCGCCCATAACAACGCCGCCATCTCCTTCAGTTCGGGGACCTATCACTTCAACCGTTTTGAGCTCTCCAACAACGTCTCCTTCGTGATCGCCACCGACACCGAGGACCTGGTCGAGATCTACATCGGGACCAAGGCGGATTCCGCTCCCTATATCGGGACCGGGGAGATCGTCTTCGAGAACAACTCCGAGCTCCTCCCCCCGATTCACTTCGACGGCGACACCACGAAGCTCCGCTTCTACTACAACGGGACCACCAAGGTCGATCTCTCCAACAACGTCGAGTTCTACGGCTTCGTCTACGCCCCCAACGCCCTGATCGAGGTTAGGAACAACGACAACATCTACGGGAACCTGGTCGGCAAGGAGGTCTACATCTGGAACAACGCCGCCGTCCATTACGACGAGGCCCTGGCCGCGAAGGACTTCGGCTCCATCCTGGGGAAGCCGGTCCCGCCCCCCACCGTCACCGACTGGAAAGAGGTCATCAAGTAGGCCATTCTCAACCGGCCCGGAACGGCGCCCCGACGGTTTCGACCGTCGGGGCGCTTTTTTGTCTTTGGAGTGCGGCGGCACGACGCCGCTCTCGAGCGCGCCATCCTCTTTGCCATTATGTTCCGCCTCTGATAAAATGCGGCGAGGCTATTCCCATGACGAACCGGCAACCCCGACCCAACGGGCGCAACCGCGCCCTCCTCCCCCGCCTGGTCCTGGAGAACTCCCTGGTGGGAGCCCTCTCTGGAGGGGCCGTCGGCGTCCTCCTCCGCCTCTACCTCGCCCGGCGGGGATTTCCCGACCTGGACTGGGGCCTCCTTCTCTATCTCGGCCTCACCGTCGGCTTTTTCAGCGGCTTCGAGCGGATCCGCGTCGAGCGCTTGCGCTCCGAGAGAAACTACTTGCAGGACCAGCTCGGCGAGGCCGGTCGGGCCCTGCGCATGGTGAGGGAGGAGCACCGCTCCCTCCTGCAGCGCCTACCGGAGGTGGTCTTCCGGGCCGACCCAGAGGGGCGTCTCCTGGAGTCGAGCCGGCCCTTAAGCGAGGTCCTCGGCTCCCCCGAGCGGGCGCCGGGGCAAGATCCCCTCCCTTCCTTCTTCCCCCGCCATCTCCAACCCCTGATCGGAAAGGCCCTCGCCGTGGCGCGAGCGGGCGAGGCGCAGGTGCTCGAGATCGAGACCGGCGCGACCGCCGCCGAGCGCCGCTATTTCTCCCTCATCCTCCTCCCCGACCGCCGGGGAGACGGGGCGGGAGGGGGGACGGCGGGGATCCTCCGGGACTTAAGCGAGCGCAAGCGCCTGGAGAAATCGCTGGCCCGGGCGGAGAAGCTCGCCTCCCTGGGGACGATGGCCGCCTGCGTCGCCCACGAGCTCCGCAACCCGCTCGGCGTGATCCGGACCGCCGCTTTCAACCTGGAGCGGCGTCTGCGCGCCGGGGACGAAGGCTGCGCCAAGCACCTGGCCGTGATCGCGGAGAAGATCCGGTCCGCCGACCGGATCATCTCGAGCCTCCTCGAATTCTCCCGCCTCCCCAAGGCCGCTCCGGCCGAGACCGACCTTAACCGCCTGATCGAAGAGACGGCGGCCGAGGTCGCCGCCGCCTTCCCCCTCTCCCGGGTGGCGGTGGCCAAGAAACTTGAGCCCCTTCCCCTCCTCCGGCTCGACCGGGTCCAGATCGCGGAGGTCTTCCAGAACCTGATCAAGAACGCCTACGAGGCTATGCCGGACGGCGGGACCCTCACCCTCTCGAGCTCTCCCCTCCCGGACGGAGGCGGAGCCAGAGTCACCGTGGCCGACACCGGGGTAGGGATCCCCGCGGCCGCCCTTCCCCAGGTGGGAACGCCCTTCTTCTCGCTCAAGGCCGCGGGGATCGGGTTGGGCCTCACCCTCTCCTACCGGATCGTCGCGGAGGTCCACGGGGGAAAGATCAGCTTTGTCAGCGAAGAAGGCCGGGGGACAACATTCACGCTTGAGCTTCCCCTGGCTCCTTAGCCCGCATTGTTCATGAAGATCTTTCGATCTTCATGAACAATGCGGGCTAATCATGAGTCAGTCTGGAATGATAGAGACATCTCATTGCGAGGACCCCGAGCTTAAGCGGGGGGGACGAAGCAATCCATGAGCGAAACGAAACTGATTCTGATCGTCGACGACGATCCGGCCGCCCGGGAGGAGCTCTCCGATCTCCTCTCGGATCTTCCGGGGGTGCGCACGGCCGCGGCCTCCGGAGGGGAGGAGGCCTGGCGGATGATCCGGGAGACCCCTCCCGCCGCCGCCCTGATCGATCTCCGCCTTCCGGATATCAGCGGCCTCGAGCTCTTAAAGCGCGTGAAAGGCCTCCCCGTCGACGTCCCCGCGGTCATCGTCACCGGCGCGGGCACGATCGAATCGGGCGTGGAGGCGATCAAGCTCGGCGCCCACGATTACCTCCTCAAGCCTTTCCAGCCGGAGAAGATCCTCGCCCTCTCCCGCCAGCTCGTGGACCTGGCACGGTTGCGGGACGAGAACGCCGCTCTCCGCGAGGAGGCCGGTGTCAGCTACGCCCTGGAGCGGCCGGTGGGGAGGTCGCCGGCTATCCGCCGGATCTACGGCCTCATCCCGGGGATCGCCCAGACCGATTCCACGGTTCTCATCCGGGGCGAAAGCGGGACGGGGAAGGAGCTCGCCGCCCGCTCCATACACGCCGCCTCCCCCCGCCGCGGTAACCCCTTCGTCGTCGCCGACTGCACCGCGCTCACGGAAAGCCTCCTGGAGAGCGAACTCTTCGGCCATGAGAAGGGCGCCTTCACGGGCGCCATCCGGAGGAAGATCGGGCGCTTCGAGCAGGCCCAGGGGGGGACCGTCTTCCTCGACGAGATCGGCGCTTTCCCTCCGTCGGCCCAGCTCAAGCTCCTGCGCTTCCTTCAGGAGAGGAAGATCGAGCGGGTGGGCGGCGAGGAGACGATCGCGGTCGACGTCCGGGTCATCGCCGCCACCAACCAGGAACTGGAACGCCTGGTCGCCGAGGGGCGCTTCCGGGAGGACCTCTTCTACCGCGTGAACGTCATCCCCCTCATCCTCCCCCCCCTGCGCGAGCGGAGGGAGGACATCCCCCTCCTCGCCCGCCACTTCCTCGGCCAGTTCGCCCGCAAAAACCGCTCCGGGATCGAGGAGATCGCGCCCGAGGCGCTCCGCCTCCTCCTGGATTACCGCTGGCCGGGGAACATACGGGAACTCCAGAACGCCATGGAGCGGGCCGTGGTCGTGGCCCGGGGGAAAACGGTCCTCCCCGGCGACCTCCCCTCCTTCGCCCCTCCGCCCGGACTTCCGCCCCCGGAGACACTCGACCTTCGCGAGAACGAGAGACGTCTGGTCAAGAAAGTCCTCGCCGATTCCGGATGGAACCTCTCGCTCGCCGCGGAGAAGCTCGGGATCTCCCGGACCACGCTCTACGGGAAGCTGAAGAGGTTCGGCCTCTCCGCCTGATCCCCCGCATCTTTCCCTCCTCCCCGATCGGGTGTCCAGAATTGGACGCCCTTCTGTCCATTTTTAGACGCACCCCCATTTTTAGCCCCTTCGTTTCTCCTCCCTCGCCTTAGTTTCCGTCGGGAAAGTCCCGCTGATCCTGGCACGGATTATGCTAGGAAAGAATACCGGGATAAGCCAACCGATCAACTCAGGAGACGAAGATGAATTCCCGGATCGAGAAACGGATACCCGCCGAGGTATTCCTGGCCGCGGCGGCTTTCCTGATCGCCCTCATCGCAACGGCGCTGATCGTGCTCCTGGCCGCGGGCGCCGGGAACGTCTTCGCCGGATCCGTGCGGGGCCTGAACGAGACGATGGCCCGCGGGTCCGCCGGGGGGCCGGGTTCCGGGGGCTTCCCCTGCGCCATCTTCGGGAAGAACTCCTGCTCCTTCACCGGGAGCGGAGACGTCTACTCCTACGACCCCGCCGACTTCCCCTCCGGCCCGCCGACCGACACCGACGACATGGGGCCGGGATCGGTGGCCACCAACGGCAACATGTCGATCACCGGGAGCGGGATCATCAGCGGGGAGGCTCTCCTGACCGAAGGGAAGACCTTCTCCTCCACCGGGTCGTCCAAGGTCGGGACGAAGCTCTCCCCTCCCCGCAACCCGTCCAAGGCCTCCAGCGCCTATTCCTCCGGGTCGCCCGCCCGGCCCGGCGACACCGGCTACGAGTACGTCGAGCCCTACATCCCCCTCTGGGACAAGGACGGCGACAACGAAACCGACGGCGACGACTACGCCTGGGTGATCCAGCACGGCGGGCCGGAGGGGGACGGCGACGCCATCCCCATGACCGTGGCGGGCGACACCACGATCCGGAAGAACAGCAGCGGCGCGCCCGGCGCCGTGGCGGTCGCGGGGAAGAGCGGCGATTACGACATCTCGAACGGGGTCATCTCGATCACCGGGTCGAAAAGCCTCCACTTCACCGGGACCCGCTACCGTTTCACCGGCTTCCAATTCACGGGGAGCGGCTCCATCTACTTCGGCACCACGGGCAACTCCACCGATCTCTACTGCGACAACGCCTTCTCCCACACCGGCAGCGGCGACATCTTCATCTCCTCGAGCACGCACCTTTTCCTCTGCCCCAAGGTTTCCTTCCAGGTGACGGGATCCGGTGACTTCAACAGCGGCGGGCACGCCGAGAACCTGGACGTGGTCTCCCCCGGGAGCAATTTCAGCATCACCGGCAGCGGCGATCCCGTGGCGGGGTGCTTCTACGTGCCCAACGCCAACGTGACGGTCACCGGGAGCGGTACGATCTGCACCGCCATCATCGCCAAGTCGATCAGCATCACCGGGAGCGGCGACATCGTATACCCCACCAATTACACCGGTCCGCGCGGCGGATCGGGTCCCTCCCAGCCGGCGCGCCCCCACGAGCGGGTGGACTGGCAGGAAGTCTACCAGTAACCGCCTCGCCCGTAGGCCCGATCTGCGATCGGGCGTCCGGTCCCCGCCCTTCTCTAGGCCCGATCTGTGATCGGGCGTCCGATCCCCGCCCTTCTCTCAGGCCCGATCTGTGATCGGGCGCGCCTGGCCTCGCCGCCGGTTCACAGAACCGGCCTACAGGGGCGCGCCGGGCTTGGCCTCGGCGCGCGGACATGAATGTCCGCGCCTACGAGGGATGCCGGCGCCTGCAGTCGTGAGTCCGTAGACGCGGACCTTTGATTCACCTTTGTCCCCCCTTCCAATCCTCTGTGGTATATTTCTAAACCTCCGCTATGAAATCAGCCGCCGGAAAAGCCTCCATCGTCTTCGCCGCCTCGGCCGCACTCTGGCTCGTGGCGATGGGCTTCCTCTACCGTCACGAGGTCGCCCCGGCCAAGGAGGCCGGGCCCCTCTCCCCCGCCCTGGTCCAGATCGGCTCCGGCCTGCTCTTCCGGGAGGAGTGGTTGGGCATCTTCTACCGGGGGAAGCAGACCGGCTACCTTCAGAACTCGCTCCACCCCCGGAAGGAGGAGGGGTTCTACGGCCCCGTCCTGGAGAGCACGCTCCTCCTCGATCTCCCCCTTCCGGGGGTGAAGAACCAGATCCGCTCCCGGGCGCTCTGCCTCTTCTCCGCCGGGGGGGAAGTCCGCCGCCTCGATTTCAGTCTCGCCAGCGCCCGGCCCGCGTTTACGCTCCAAGGCCGGGCGGAGGGAGGGCGGCTCCGGGCCTCCCTCGCTATCGACGGCCGGACGCGGAGTTTCGATCTCCCCCTCCCCCGCCCGGCCCTCCCTCCCTTCTCCCTGACGCCCCTCTTCGCCCTCCGTCCGATCGAGGAAGGAGAGCGTTTCTCCCTGCCGGTGCTGGACATCCCGCGAACCCTCCCCTCCTTTAAAGCGGAGTTCTCCGAACTCCGCTTCACCGTCGAGGAGAAGACGCCCGGGGGCTCAAAGCTATCCTCATCCTATGCGGGGATCGGCCTGGACCTCTGGCTCGGACCGGACGGCGAGTTGCTCCGGGTCTCGACGCCCCTGGGCTGGGAGCTTAGGAAACAGAGCCACGACGAGGTGATGCGCTATGTGCGGGACGGCGCGTGAGATGGCGCCATCGGACCGATCGGTCGGATCCGACGGATCCGTCGGATAAAACGAAGAAATGAAAACCCAAGCGAAATGGCTCCTCCTCGCCGCGCTGACGATCACCGTCAGCGCCGCCATCGCCCTGGCGGGCTGGCGGGTCTGGCGAAGGTTCTCGGAGGGCGCGGGCGAGCGCCTGACCGAGAAGGACCTCCCGGAGCTCAAGAAGCGCCTGGATGAGAACCCCAAGTCCATCTTCATGTTCGACGCCCTCACCTCCTACCGCCTGAAGCCGTCCTTCCGCGGCCACCGTCACGACTCCGAATCCGACCCCCACGCCACCGACTCGCTGGGCTTCCTCGGCGAGCGGGAGGTCGATCCCGACCCGTCCGTCGCCAAGATCCTCGTCCTGGGCGACTCGGTCGCCTACGGGTCCTACCTCCCCTACCCGGCCACCTTCGTTCCCCGGATGCAGGAAGAGGCGGGAGAAGCCGTCCAGTTTCTCAACGCCGCCTGCCCCGGATGGTCCGCCCACCAGGAGCTCGCCGCCTACCGCCGCTACTACTCCGGCCTTCCCTTGCGGGGGGTCTTCGTCGTCTTCTGCCTGAACGATCTCCTCCGCTTCGAGTGGGTCTGGAAGAGCGAGACCAGCTTCCGGATGTCCGCCGAGCTGCGCGACCTGGGCGGACTCGTCCACTCGGCCCTCTCCGACGCTTCGCTGCGCCGGGTCCACGAGGGGTTCGCCGCCGAAACCGCCCTCTCCCCCCTCTCCGGGCTCAACAACACCTGCCTGAACGCCTGGCTTCCCGAAACCTGGAAGCGCTTCCGCGAGGAGAGCATCCCCGTCTTCCGGGAATGCTCCGGGCGGACGGCCTGTTTCCTCGCCGCCGCGCCCGCCCGCCCCCAGATCGAGGCCCTCGAACGGGGGGCAGACCCGGCGATCGTCCTCTACCCCCAGGAGCGGATCAAGGAGATCTGCGCCGAGGCGGGATGGACTTACCTCGACCTCCTCGGCGCCTTCCGGACCGAGACGGGGGGCTACGACGGGGAGGCGTTCCTGCCGGGCGAGGAGGGGATGCTCCACTTCTCCGCCGAGGGCCACCGAAGGCTCGCCGACTGGCTCTGGCCGCGTCTTCGGAGCGAGCTGCGCTTGGAGACCCCCAGCGCGCGATGAAAACCCGCTTTTAATAGGTCTTATAGGTCCTATAGGACCTATAAGACCTATTAAAAAACTCCATGATCCGGACCGAAAACCTGACCAAGCGCTTCGGAAACACCCTGGCCGTGGACTCCCTCTCCCTCAAGATCCCGGCCGGTGAGATCTTCGCCTTCGTCGGCCCCAACGGGGCCGGCAAAACCACCACGATCAAGATGCTCGCGGGACTCTTCGCCCCGAGTTCCGGGCGGGCCTTCCTCGGCGGGCGCGACGTTCAGGAAGATCCGGTCGGGGCCAAGAAGCTCCTCGGCTACATACCCGACTTCCCCTTCCTCTACGAGAAGCTCACGGGATGGGAGTTCCTCTCCTTCGTGGCGGGGATCTACGGTCTCCCGGAGAGGGAAACCCCGGGGCTGATCCGCAGCGAGCTCGAACGGCTCGACCTCACCGATCTCGCCGGGACCCTGATCGAGGGCTATTCCCACGGCTACCGCCAACGGCTCGCCTTCGCCGCCGCCTTCCTCCACCGCCCGCGCATCCTGATCATCGACGAGCCGATGGTCGGGCTCGACCCTCGCTCCGCCCGCCTGATCAAGGACCTCCTCCGGGAGCGGGCCCTCCGGGGCGATACGGTCTTCATGTCCACCCACACGCTTTCCGTGGCGGAGGAGCTCGCGCACCGGGTGGGGATCATCCACAACGGGAGGCTCGTCGCCTGCGGAAACCTAGATGAGCTTCGGAGCCAGGCCGGCGTGCGGGGCCAGCTCGAGGAGATCTTCCTGAAGATCACCGAGGAGGAAACGCCCGGAGCGGCGGGTTGAACCGCGAATCTCGCGAATTCGCGCGAATGAGCCCGGCGGGGCTTTCCACGAATTAGCCTGGCAGATATAACCACAAATCTCACGAATCTTCGCGAATTGGCCCGGCGATTGAACCGAAAATTGGCCAGAGACGACAGAGATTGAGAAGCCAAGAGCCTCCCTTTTCCGCGGGGCGGAAAAGATTCGCGAAGATTCGCGAGATTCGCGGTTAAATTGCATCGGCTCCGGCCATGATCCCGCTCCTGATCCGCCTCCGCCTCCTCTGCGCCCGCAATGCGGCGCGACAACTGGTCGCCCGCGGTCGCTTCCGCCTGGTCACCGTCATCCTCAGCCTCGCCGTCTTCTGGGCCGTCCTCTTCTGGGGCTTCTACCGCGCCTTCGCCTTCCTCCAGGGGTTCATGGGGCTGGGTGAGATCCTGATCGACCGCCTCCTCTTCCTCCTCGCCTTCGCCCTCTTCGGCCTCCTCGCCGTCTCCAACGCCGTCATCTCCTTCCAGCTCCACTACAAGTCACGCGAAACCGCCTTCCTGATGACCCTCCCCCTCCCCGGCCCCGCCCTCTTCGCCTATCTCGGCCTGGAGACGGTCGCCTTGAGCACCTGGGCGTCGGCCTTCCTGATCCTCCCGGTCGCCCTCGCCTACAGCCTCACCCACGCCCTTCCCGCTTGGGCTTATCTCGGCTTCCTCCTCTTCGGGTTCGGCCTGGCCGCCCTGGCCGCCCTGGTCGGGACGCTCATCTCCGCCGCCTTCCCGCGCCTCCTCGCCTCGCCGGTCCTCCGGGTCGCCGCCCTGGCCGTCTTGGCCGCGATCCTCCTCTACCCGGCGGGACGGCGGCTGAACCGCCCGGAACGGCCGAGCGACGGCGACCAGCGCGTCTTCATGGTCAACGATCTCCTGCGGCACTCCCGCCTGACGCTCCACCCGCTGGTCCCGAGCTACTGGGCGACCGAAGGTTTTCTCCAGTTCGTACGCGGCCGCCCCGGGCGCGCGGTCCTCTTCCTGGCCGTGATCGCCGCCAACCTCTTCTTCCTCACGAGCCTCGCCCACCTCCGGGGAGGAATCCCCTATCGCCGCGCCTGGGCGCTCTACCAGGGCCGGGGGAGGAAGAAGCGGCGGGCGATCGCGGGGGCCGGGCGGCCGCGGAGGAGCCTCCTTGGCTTCCTCTCCCCCCCGGTCCGGGCCTTCCTCGTCAAGGACGCCCGGGTTTTCCTCCGCGATCCCGCGCAGTGGATCCAGGCCCTGGTCCTCTTCGGCCTCCTCGCCGTCTACATCGTAAATATCCGGCGCATGCCGACGGGGGTCCATTCGCCCTTCTGGAAGAACCTGATCGCCTTCTTCAACCTCTCCGCGACCGCCCTTATCCTCGCCACCACGACCACCCGCTTCGTCTTCCCCGCCCTTAGCCTGGAGGGGAAGACTTTCTGGATCGTCGGTTTGGCCCCGGCCCGGCGTTCGCTCGTCCTCTGGTCCAAGTTCTGGACGAGCTTCCTCGCCGCGCTCCTCGTCACGGAAGGGCTGATGGCCATCTCCAACCACATCCTGGAGATCCCGCCAGGTGCGCAAGCCCTGACGGCCGTCGCGGTCTTCCTGATGTCCCTGACCCTGGTGAGCCTCGCCCTGGGGATGGGGGCGGCCTTCCCGGACTTCCGGAACGACAGCCCGGCCCGGATCGCCTCCGGTTTCGGGGGGACGCTCAGCCTGATCGCGAGCCTGGCCTACGTGGCTGCCGTGGTGGGGATCGTCGTTCTGGCCGTCCAGGCCGCCGCTTCCCGGCGGGAGGCGCTCGCGGCTTTCCGACCCTGGGCAATCCCCGGAGGGATCGCCGCCGCCGCCCTCCTCTCCGCCGCCGTCAGCGCCCTCTCCCTCCGCCTCGGCCTCCGCTCCCTCGACCGCCGGGAGTTCTGATGATCAGCCGAGCCGGCAATCGCTCTATCTTGCACGCCGAATGATAAATTCGCCTGGGCCAGGCTATCCCCGCTCGCGACATGAATGTCGCTCCCACAAACGGCGTGCGCGAGAGATCGACAGCGCTCTTGTGGGAGGGGCATTCTTGCCCCGATCCAAGGCTGACGGATCGGTCGGATCGGACCGATGGCCCGCCCGTTCAATTCGCGAAATTGCCGCCAACCGGCAGGCCGGCGCGCGATCCGCGGTTTAAGTGGCCGGGCTAGGCTGAATCCGCGCAATCCGCGTAATCCGCGGCTTCAGTCGCCGGGTTCCGACGGGTTCGCCCTCTCCACCTGGCGGAGGTTATTGCGCGCGGCGGTGTTGTCGGGATCGAGAAAGAGCGCCCTCCGGAAGGACTCCTTCGCCCGGGCGGTCTGACCCGTCTCGGCGAGGAGGCAACCCAGCAGGCCGTAGGACTCGCTGTCGTAGGGGGCAAGCTCCAGCGCCCGGGACAAAGCCTCGGCGGCCTTCCCGTAGCTCTTTTTCATGAGGAAGATCTGCCCTTCCAAACGGTAGGGGCGAGCGGATTGCGGGTCCTCCCTATGCGCCTCCTCCGTCCTCCGGAGCGCCTCCTCCAGACGCTGGCGGGAAATGGCGACGACGGCCAGGTTGGCGCAAGCCGTCGCCCTGACATTGGGCGCCTGGGCTAATTCGAGCGCGCGAGAAAAATAACTCTCGGCGCCGGACGCATACCCCCGCCGGAAATACTCCCAGCCCAGGTTGTTGAGCGCGACCGGGGAATCCGGCGAGATGCGGAGTGTCCCCTGCCAGAGGATCATTTCATCGCGCCAGCGCAGGTTGTTGGAACGGGCCAGGAGGAGAAGGACGGCGAGGAGGGCGGCCAGGCTGAACCTCAGCGAACGCCCCGCCCATCTCCGCTCCGCCAGACGTTCCGCCAGTTTCGAAGCTCCATAGGCCGCGAGGCAGGACCAGCCGACCAGGGGGAGGTACAGGTAGCGTTCCGCCGCGATCTGGGGAAGCGGGACGAGGTGGAGAAACGGGAGGAGCCCGAGGGCGACCCAAGCCGAAGGGAAACGCAGCGGCCGCACAGCGGCGGCGCCGCGCAGAGCGAGGATGGCGAGCGAGAGGCCGCCGGACGCGGCGAGCCAGAACGGAGACTGAAAGACCAGGAGCCGGAGGGGCGGAGAATAGTCCAGCGAGAGCTTGGCGGGGAAGACGAGGAGGCGGAAGTAGTGGAGGAGGCAGCGGAAGAAAAGAACGGACCTCTCCGCGGGGATTGCCGGCGTGGGGCTGTGCGTCCCTCCCCTCTTGAACCAGACGAATAGCGCCAGGGCGTAGATGGCCGTCATCGCGAGACCGGCCGACCAGAACGGGAGGGAACGCGGGAAGGGGAATTCACGCCGCGCCCGGATCGAGGGGGATATCCAAGGGAACAGGAGAAGAAGGGGGAGGAAGATCAGGGCCGTCTCCTTGCAGGCCAGAGCCGCCAGATAGGCGGCGAGCGCTACGGCCAGAAATACCGGCGCGCGGAGGCGGGAATAGGCAAGGATAGAGAGGACAGCGACGAGGACGAACCCCGTGGCCAGGAGATCGTGGTAGAAGGAGACGCAGTTGATCGCCTCCGCCTGGACGGGGTGGAGGATGAAGAGGAGGGCGGCGAAGGCCGCCCCGCCGCGGGAGTTCCCGGCCGCCCGGCGCGGCGGGCGCTTCGCGCTCGCTTCGAGATAGAAGCGGGCGAGGAGGAAGACCGCCCAGCCGTTCCCGAGGTGGATCAGGAGCTTGCCGAGGCGGTAGCCCGCCGGATTGAGCCCCCAGAAGCGGTAGAGGAAGAAATAGCCCGCCGCCGGGAGCGGGCGGTAGCGCATGTTGATCCCGGCCGCGTAGTCGCGGGGGCGCAAGAGTCCGGGGAGATGGGAGAGGTTCTTGATGAAGCTGTTGTGGACGATGGCCGTCTGGTCGTCGTAGACGAAGGGATAGCGCAGCGTGTTGCCGTAGGCGAGGAAGACCGCCGCCAGGAGGAGCAGGAGGACGGCGAAATCCCGGCGGGCGGCGGAGTTGTATGTCATGCCCAGGGTTGTTCCCGCATGTAGGCCGGTTCTCCGCCTCCGCCCTTCGGGCTCCGGCGGACAAGTGTGAACCGGCGGCCAGGCCCGGCGCGCCCGATCGCAGATCGGGCCTACAATTCGGCGGCCCGGGTCACAGCCAGCCGCGGGAGTTGAAGTAGTAGGCCATGAAGAGGAAAAAGAGGCCCAGGGCGACGAAGATCAGGCCGGCCGAGACGCGGTATTTCAGCGTCTTGGAGTCGGTGGCCACGATCTGGTTGAAGAGCTCGCTCATCTTGACCAGGACGCCGGGCCGGATCAGGAAGAGCACCCCGGCGATCAGGCAGATCAAGCCGATCAGCATGAATGCGGTCATCGTAGCTGGCTCCTCTTGGTGGCTTCGGTTTCCCGACGGCCTTCCGCGCCGCCCACCCGGCGGACCTCGCGGGACGACTCCTTCTTCTCCGGCTCCGGGGACGGCGCCGGCGCCGGGGTGGGCGGCGGCGGCTCCTTCGCCGACTTGTAGGTGAAGGGGCGCAGGTCCTCGTCCTCGGTGTAGCGGACGTCCTGGAGCGCGTCGGGCGAGGACTTTTCCAGCATCATCTTCTCATAGGCCGAGAGGTTCATGTCGTCCACGATCCGCGAGGTGATGAAGATCAGCAGGTTGTTCTTATGCAGGGCGGTGTGCTTCTCCTTGAAGAGGTAGCCGAGGATGGGGATGTCGCCGAGGAGGGGGATCTTGTTTTCCTCGTCGACGGTGGTGCTGGAGATCAGGCCGCCGATCACCAGGGTATCCCCGTCGCCCAGGTTCACGTTGGTGTCCGACTCGCGGATCTCGATGATGGGATAGGGGGAGACCACCTGCTGGCCGGAGGGCGCGTAGGCCGGGGCGTTCTCGTTGCTGGTGCTGACCGCGGGGTGGACGATCATGTTGATCGACTTCCGGCCGCGCTCGCCCTCCCGGATCTGGGGGATGACCTTCAGGGTGATCCCGATCTCCAGCCAGTCTTCCACGCTGGTCCCCCCGATCGCGCTCCCGGTCTCCCCGCCGCCGCCGGAGGTGAACTCGGTGGTGATGATCGGGTATCTCCGGCCCACGTGAATCTTGGCCGCGTAGTTCTCCTGCACGATGATGCGGGGATTGGAGAGTACGGCCACGTTGCTGTCGGTCTTCATCGCCGAGAGCATCAGGTTGAAGTCGGCGGCGTTGATGACGGCGTTGTAGGCCTGGGAGTTGTTGGCGATCCGGGTGAGGGAATCGGAGATCGAGTTCAGGTAATTCTCGAAATTGCGCGCGGTGGCGGTGTCGCTGGTGTTCTGGTAGGCCAGGTCGGAGAAGCGGCTTTCCTGGATCGCGTCCTGGATGTTGGCGCGCCAGGTCGCGTTGTTCTGATAGAGGCCCTCTCCGGTGCGGGTGATCACCTGGTTGATGTAGTCGCCCATCTCATAGGTGTCCTGGACCTTGCTGAGGTTGTCGCCCGAAACCCGGTCGAAGATCTGCGAGCGGACGTTGACCTGACGTCTGAGGTCGGAGTCGGTGTAGCTGTCCTCTATCCGGCGGCCAACCTCGTCGGAGGCGAGGTCCTCCAGCTCGTAGCCCCGGTTGGTGGTATCGCTGTCGACGTCGTTCTCCTCCTGGCTGTAGCCCCGCTTCAGCACCATCTGGAGGTCGCCCGCGCCCACCTGCCAGCGGTTCAACGCCTGGGTCCAGTCGATCCCGAGACGGAACTCCTGATCGATGGGAACCTCGATCACCTTGGCGTCGATCAGCACCTGGGAGGGCCTCCGGTCGATCTGCTTGATGACGCTTTCGATCTGCTTCAGGGCGGTCGCGGTATCCTGGACGATGAGGGTTTTGGAGCGCACGTATTCCTCGGCGACCTTCTCGGGCTTGGCCGGCCCCGTGACCTTGACCTCCCATTCGAAGCCCCGGTACTGGCGGGTCTTCAGGACCATCGCCTTCCCCCGGTCCTTGGTGAGCAGGGGCTTGACCGTCTCCAGGGCGTCGTTGGCGTCGATGTACTTCATGACGTAGACTTTTGTTTCCAGCGGCTCGGCCTGCTCCTGGGCCTTGAGCTTGGCCGCCTCCGCCGCCGAGGTCTTCGCCTCCGCCTCCCGGCGCACGGCCGAGGCCTCTTCCTCCATCTTGATCTTCTCCACGGTGGTGACGCGAAGGATGTTCCCGGAGACCTGATAGCCGAAGCCTTGGTCCTTGAGGATGGTGTCGAGCGCATTGACCACCATCACGTTCTTGTAATCGACCGTGACCTTCCCTTGCACCTCGGGGGCCAGGGTGACGTTGAAGCCGTAGGCCTTGGCCAGGGAGCGCAGGACCACCCGGAGGTCCTCGTCCACGAAGCGGAAGGAACCGCTCTGCTTCAGCTTGTCCTGGAGGTCCATCTCCTGGGCTTCCTTCTCTTCCGGGCTGACCTCGATCTCGCCCCGGGGCGTGGCCTGGATGACCACCGCCTGCGCGCCGGTTTGCCCGGCGAGAGAAGATTCGGCAAGGGTCTGGCCCTCGAAGGAGACGGAGACGGAAATCTCGGACTCGGCCGGGAGAGCGGTCTGGACGGACGGGCCGGCGGCCTCGTCCGGCGGCGCGGCTGCCGATGGAGGCGGTTCCCCGGCCGGCGCGGAGGCGGGCGCGGGAGGCGAAGCGAGCGGTGTGCAAGCCGCCTCCGGCGCGGCCGCCTCTCCCCCGGAAGGAGCGGGCGAGACGGAAACGGCCGGACCGCCGGCTTCCTCGGGCCGGACCGCCGGGGCCGTCAGGACGAGGATGCTGAGCAAGGCGAGAACGGAAGCGGAGAAGCGTTTCATGGGGTCACTCCTGCGGCATTGCCAGCCGGCATTCCTGGCCGTCTTTCTCCAGGACGATTGTGTAATCCTCAAAATTGAGCTCGATCAGCCGGTAGCCTCGAAAGGTATCGCCCGCGGCTACCTCAGTGCCGTTGATGACCGCCACGCCGCCCGCGGGGCCGGGTATGAGACCGCTCAAGCGGAAGTTCTTCCAGTCGTTCGTCTCTCCCGGCCCCTCCATCGGTGTGGGGGCCGGGTTGAAGGGGTCTCTCCCCCAGGGCTCGGAGGCCGTCTGGGCCTGCATCTCCAGAAGCTTCTCGTCCCGAGGCGGCAGCTCTCCTACGGCCGCTTTCCCGCCTTTCGGGGGCGCCGGCGGAGCGGCCGACATCCCGCCCGGAGCCTCCGCGGCCTCTGGGACAGGCGGGGCCGGGCGCGGCTTCTTCTTCGGATTGATCAGGTTGCTATAGACCACGAAGCTCAGCACGGGGACCAAGAGGACGATCAAGACGATCTGTTTTTTCTTCTTGTCCATGCGTCGTCAGGCCCCAGAGATTCTGCCACAAAGACACGAAGACACCAAGAACCGATGCGCCCGATCACAGATCGGGCCTACAGCCGGCGGACGGCCGGATCATTTCTTGTCGCTCTTCGCGCCGGAAAACGTCTCCTCCTGCGAGAGATAGGCGGTGATATGCATCTCGGTCCGGATCGCCCCGGCCTTCTCGCCGGGCGGGATCTCTTCCGGCCGCGCGATCTTGAGAGTGGAGACCGAGAGGGTCACCGGGAGCTCCGAGAGCCCGCGCAGAAACTCGCCCAGGACGCGCACGGATGACTCGCACTCCAGTCGGATGTCGTTCTCCCTCACCTTGAGGGCGGGATCGCGGGCCGGGCGGGAGTCGGTGACCATCTTGAGTATCTTTAGTCCCGCTCCCTGGGCGGCCCGGTCGATGTCGCGGTAGATGGGGTCGATGGTGCGGGGATACTGCTCGTTCAGACGCTCGATCCGCGCCTCCAGGTCCGCGATCTCGGCGGCCACCTGGGGGAGACGGAGCTTTTTCATCTCGATCTCCGCCATCTGGGCCCGTCCGGACCGGGCTTCCTCCGTAAGCCTCCCCAGCTCGCTCGAGCGGGGCAGATAGACGCCGAGGAAGAAGACGACCAGGAGAAGGACCCCCCCGGCGATCAGAGCGAGAACTTTCTGCGTGTAGTTCATTAATAGACCAGCGTGCAAGTGAAACGGAAGGAGCCCGTGACCACGTCCTCGTTGATGGCGCCCACGTCCCGGAAGAAGGGGGAATGCCCCACCCGAACGATGAAGTCGGTCACCGTGGAGTGGAGCGAGGTCTCCGGCCTCACCACCGCCCCCTCGCAGACAACCTGTAGGGGGACGGCCCCCTCGACCACGGAGATCCGGGTCAGGACGATGTTGCCCGGGGTGATCCGCCCGAGCTCCTTCAGAACGCCCTGCCAGTTCACCTGGCGGGGGGAGGAGACCTTCCCCTGCCCCTCCACCGCCGCCAGGCGCCTCCGGAGATCATCCAGGCGGTCGTAGATCGAGAGCTCCTTGGTCATGGCCGAGATCTGCTCCTGCTGCCGCGCGACCGTGGTCCGCCAGGAAGGGACGGCGGAGGTCTTAGCCCGGTAGAAGACCAGGGAGAGCAGGAAAAGCAGGCCGAGGCCGATCATGATCACCGTCCGGCTGCGCAGGACGGCCTGCAGAACCTTGTCCTGGGGGGGGAGGAAGTTGACCTCCCACTTCCGGCTCAGGGAGAGGGCCAGGGCCTTGGCGACGCGGGGGAGGACGCGGACGGCGGCGTCGCGGGGCGCGATCGAGGGATGCAGGGTCATGCCGGGGGGGAGCTCAAAGAGGGAGACCGGCGGTTTCATCCGCTCCTGGAAGAACTGGACAAAGCCGTCGAGGAGGGAGCCGCCGCCGGAGAGAATGATCTGGGCGACGTCCGCCCCCCGGAAGAGCTGGGAGTAGTACTCGAGCGAGCGCTTGGTCTCCTGGACGATCCGCTCCAGGACCGGGCGCACCATGGAGACCACGTGCGAGGAGTTCAGGCTCCCCTTGATCGGCTCGCTCCCGGAGGACTTGAGGAGGTTCTTGGCCCGCTTGATCCGCTCCGCTTCCTCCCAGGAGATGTCGGTCTTCTCCCCGAAGGACTGGCCGGCCTGGATCACCGCCTCGGTGATCTGGTCGCCCCCGAGATCGAACTCCCGGCAGAATTGGAGCTGCCCGCCCTGGTGGACGCTGACCATCGTCCGGTCGGAGCCGATGTCCACCACCGCCCGGATCGGGGCGGGTTCGGCGCCGCGCAGCGAGAGGAGCAGGTTCTTCCAGGCGAAGGGGATGGGGAGGAGGGCGGCCACTTGGATCCCGGCGTCCCTCAGGATGTCGAGGCGGCGGGCGACCGACTCCCGCCGGGCGACGGTGACGATGAAGTTCTGCTTGCCGCCGGGGCGGGCCGAGTCCTCGGGCACCAGGTGGCTCTGGAGGAAGGCCTTCTCGACGTTGAAGGCCACCCGCCGCTTGGCCTCGAGGCGGCAGGCGCTCTCCAGCTCCTTCTTGGGCATCCGGGCCATCGGGATGAGGCCCGTGTTCACGCCATCGCCCCGGAGCGAGCAGACGTGGCTCGCGGTCGCGCCCTTGGTCTGCGCGCAGAGATCCCGGAGGTGGCGGAGGAGAAACTCCTTCTTCTCCAGCCCCTCCTCGTCCTGCTCGAGGCGGATCTCCAGCACGGCGAAACCCCCGATCTCCCAGCCGGAGTCGTTGGGGACGACCTGGACGATCTTGATCGAGGATTGGCCGATGTCCAGGCCGACCCAGGCGTTCCGGCGCGGGGGGAAGGCTCCGGAGATCGTGAGCACCTCCCGGACCACCCGGGGAGCGGCCGGGAGCGCGGGCTTGGTTTCCGGCGGGGGAGATCCGTTCCCCTTGGCCGCCGGGGCGAGGCCGCCGGGCGCCCCGGAGGCGGCCGGCGGGGCGGCGCGGCCGTTCGACACCTCCTCCAGGCCGGAGAAGATGGAGGAGATGTCCTTATGCAAACCTGACTTTTTCTGCTCCGGCGGCACGGCGGAGGACCTCTTCGGTGAGCCGTTGATAATCCTCGGCGCCGCGGGAGTCCGGGGCGTAGAGGTGAATGGGGCGGCCGGCGCTGGGCGCCTCGGCCAGCTTGCTGTTGATCCGGATGATCGTCTCCAGGACCCGGCTCCCGAAGTAACCCCGAAGCCCCTCGAGAACGTCCCGGGAGATGGCGGCCCGGCGGTCGTAGAAGGTGGGAAGGATGCCGAGGATGGAGAGGCGGGGGTTGAGGCGGGCCTTGACCAGGTTGATCGTCTGGAAGAGGAGCTTCATCCCCTCCAGCGCGTAGTAGTGGGTTTGGATCGGGATCAGGACCTCGTCGGCGGCGGCCAGGGCGTTCACGGTGAGGAGGCTCAAGGAGGGCGAGCAGTCGATGACGATGAAGTCATAGTCGGCCTTAAGCGCCTCGAGCTTGGTGGCGAGGATCGACTCCCGGCCCAGGAGGTTGGAGAGATCGAGGTCGGCGCCGGAGAGGACGATGTGCGAGGGGATGATCGCGAGGTCGTAGACCGGCGTCGGGATGACCGCCTCCCGGGCCGGGAAGCGATCGTCGGTAAGAACCCGGTGGACGCTCTTCCCCTCCGGGGCCTCCACGCCCAATCCGAGGGTGGCGTTGAACTGGGGGTCGAGGTCGACGAGGAGGGTCCGGCAGCCTCCGGCGGCGAGAGAGGCCGAGAGGTTGACGGCGGTGGTCGTCTTGCCGCAGCCGCCCTTCTGGTTGACGATGGCGATGATCATAAAAACAGTGAATGGTGAATAGTGAATGGTGAATAGTCTGAAAGGTGCATAGAGTGGCCGTTTTCCTTCAGCCTGTTCGCAATAATCGGTTGCTGATTACTGATCACTTCAGTTATCGGTTACCGCCGTTCAATCTTCCCGGAGTTTCTCGGGGATGTCCCGGAACTCGTCCAGGTTCTTGGCCTGGGAGATCCCCTCGCTGTAGGAGATCTTTCCATCGAGGATCAGCTTCTTCAGCGACTGGTCCATGGAGTGCATCCCGTACTGGGAGCCGGTCTGGATCTGGGTGGGAATCTGGTGGGTCTTGTGCTCCCGGATCACGTTCCGGATCCCCGCCGTCCCGATCATCACCTCGGTGGCCACGACCCGCCCGGCCGCGTCCTTGCGAGCGAGGAGGACCTGGGCCAGCACCCCCTGGATGCAACCGGCAAGCTGGACCATGACCTGTCTCTGCTGGGCCGGGGGGAAGACGTCGATCAGGCGGTCGATGGTCTGGGCGGCATCGGGGGTGTGCAGGCTGGAGAGGACGAGGTGGCCGGTCTCGGCGGCGGTGATGGCGCAGGAGATCGTCTCCAGGTCGCGCATCTCCCCGACCAGGATCACGTCCGGGTCCTGGCGGAGGACGTGCTTGAGGGCGGCGGCGAAGGAGAGGGTGTCGCTTCCCACCTCCCTCTGCTTGACGATGCTGCTCTTGTTGTGGTGAAGGTACTCGATCGGGTCCTCGGCGCTGATGATCAGGCACTTGCGCTCCCGATTGATCAAATCGATCATGGCGGCGAGCGTCGTGGACTTCCCGGTCCCGGTCGGCCCGGTGATCAGGACGAGACCGTTGGGCTTGCGGGCCAGGGTTTTGGCGACCTCGGGGAGGCCGAGGGTGTCGATGGCGGGGACGTCGGTGGGAATGGTCCGGAAGGCGGCTTCCACCGCCCCCTTCTGCATATGGATGTTGACGCGGAAGCGGCTCAAGGACGGGATGAAGAGCGACATGTCCAGCTCCAGTTCCTTCTCGAAGCGGACCTTTTGGCTGTCGTTCAGGATCCCGTAGATGAGACGCTTCGTGTCGTCGACCTTGAGAACCGGAAAGTCGGTGGGAACGAGCTCCCCGTCGATCCGGATCATCGGGGGGGCGTCGGCGGTGATGTGCAGGTCGCTCGCCTTCTTGCTGACCACCAGTTCCAGTACTTCCTTCAGGTGCATGCGTGTTCCTTATTGGGGGAAGTAATCAGTGGCCAGTTATCAGTGATCAGTTACTGATTACTGTTTACTGATTACTTCGGTTTCTTTTACTGCGGCTGTCCGCCCGCCCCTGGAGCGCGGAAGGTGTCCTGGCCGCTGTAGATTCCCCGGATCGCGAGCTCCAGGAGTTCGGGGTGGTCGGCGTTCTCCATCGCCACCTCGTAGGTGACCTTGCCCGCCTGATAGAGGCCGAGGATGGCCTGGTTGAAGGTCTGCATCCCGAAAAGGGCCCCGTTCTCGATCGCCTTGGACAGCTCCTCGGGCCGCCCTTCGTTGATCAACTTGCGCACGGTGGGCGTGGTCACCAGGACCTCGCAGGCCGGGACCATCCCCTGCCCGTCCTTGCGGGGCAGGAGCCTCTGGGCGACCACCCCCCGGAGGACGAAGGAGAGCTGCATCCGGATCTGCGGGTGCTGAAAGGCGGGGAAGAAGTTGATGATCCGCTCCAGGGTCTGGCCGATGTCGATGGTGTGGAGGCTGGAGAGAACGAGGTGGCCGACCTCGGCGGCCATGATGGAGCTGGTCATCGTCTCCAGGTCGCGCATCTCCCCGATCACGATCACGTCGGGGGCCTGGCGGATGACGTACTTCAAGGCCCCCTTGAAGGTGTGGGTGTCGAAGCCGACCTCGCGCTGGTTGATGATGGAGAGATCCTCGCGGTAGCTGAACTCGATCGGGTCCTCGATGGTGATGATGTGCTTACGCTTCTTCTGGTTGATATAGTTGATCATCGCGGCCAGGGTGGTGGTCTTGCCGCTTCCGGCGGCCCCGGCGAGGAGGATCAGGCCGCGGGGCTCCAGGGAGAGCTTCTCCATCACCGTGACCGGGAGGCCGAGCTCCTGGAAGGTCTGGGCCTCCTGCTTGATCCTCCGGATGACGGCGGCGATCGTTCCCTGCTGGAAGAAGAGGTTGACCCGGAAGCGCAGCCCCCCCTCCAGGGTGTAGGAGATGTCCATCTCCCGGTTGCCCTGGAAGAGGGCGAACTGCTTGTCGTCGAGAACCTGGCGGGCGGTCTTCTCGATGTCCTCGCGGGTCTGGGGGGGGGATTCCGAGATCGGCAGGAGTTGCCCGCCGACCCTCATCAGGGGAGGCTGGCCGACCTTCAAATAGAGGTCGGAGGCCGTCCTCTCCTCCATCATGCGCAGGAGTTGGTCGAGCTTCATGCAACAAAATTCTCGCGAATTTTGTTGAAGGTACGCGCGGAGGGCGTTTCCTAGCCCAAACCCGCACTATATTAACGATTATAGCCGCCTTTTCAAACCCCTGCCAATGGAAATCCTGGCTTCGAGCCTTCCTCGTCTGACGCAACCCCTTTGGGGTTGAACTCTCTCCCTTTTATCTATTCCCAGGGTAGCGCCTGCCGGCGCAACCCTGGGCTACCGGACACAGCCCCTGCGGGGCGGCCGTATACGGCCTCGCCGGCCCCCGTCGGCGCGGACTTTTATGTCCGCGCGGCCAAGTTGGCCAGGCCCCCGTCCTACGAACGGGCGGCGGGCGGGTCCCCGTCACTCGTAGGCGCGGACATTTATGTCCGCGCGGCCAATGGGCCAGGCCCGGCGCGCCCGATCGCAGATCGGGCCTACAGCCGGCGGCCTGGCCGAGGCCCCTAATCAGGCGGAGGCGGATGGACGCCTGGGGGAGGCTGGCCGGACCGCAGGGTGGCCAAGGCCCGCCCGATGCTCTCGGCGGCGGGCGAACCGGCAGCCGCCGAGAGCGCCCGGGCGAGGAGTGGTTCGGATTCCTCTCCCCTCCCCTTCCCCCAGAGGAGGAGAGCGAGGTTGTAGTTCAAGGAGACGTCGGCGGCCGAGGCCGCGAGTCCCTCGCGGAAGGCGGCTTCGGCCTCCTCCGGCCTTCCCAGGCTGGTCAGGGCCAGTCCGAGGTAGTTGTGCGCCGGTACGAGATCGGGATTGAGGCGGACGGCCTCGGCGAGCTCGGCCGCCGCCGACGCGGCGTCTCCCGACTGGTAGCGGGCCATGCCGAGGTAGTAGCGGGCGTCGAAGGAGAGCGGCGCGATGGCGATCGCCTGCTCGAGTTCGGCGATCGCCCCGGGGAGGTCGCCCTTCTTGATCAGCGTCATCCCCAGGTCGATGCGGGGGCGGTCGCGGGAGGGATAGCGGGCAACGTGCTCCCGGGCGGCCGCCTCCGCCGCCTTGAGATCGCCCAGGTTGAAATAGGCCGACCAGAGGTTCCGCCAAGCGTCGAGACGGGGGTTCAGCTCCATCGCCCGCCGAGCCGCTGATGCGGCCGCGGCGGGGTCCTTGACGACGAGCGCCCCGGCGAGGCTGTTGTTGACGGCCGCGCAGTCCGGGTACTTCTTCCAGGCGTCGGTCCAGAGGCGCTCGGCGTCCCGCCAGATCTCGTTCCGGTAGATCGTCAGGGCGGAGAGCAGGATCGCGACCGCCCAGGGGAGGGCCCGAGAGCGCGGTCGGCCCCGGCAGGCGCTCTCCAGGCCGACCGCGAGCGCGAGCGACCAGCCGAAGAGGGGGAGGTAGAGATGGTGCTCGCTCAGGAAGGGCCAGATGACCATCACGGAGGAGGTGGGGACGAGCGAGAGGAAAAACCAGGCGATGGAGCCGGAGAGAAGCGTCTTCCGGCGGACTCCCCAGGCGGCGAGGAGGAGGGCGAGGAGGAGGGCGAGCGAGAGGGCCGTCGGCGGTTCCAGGATGGAGCGGGCCACGGGGATGTCGTGGTAGATGGTCTGCCCGGCCGGGAGGAAGCAGAGGCGGAGATAGGTCCGGACGGCGTTGATCTCGGTACAAAGGTACTCCCCGCGGGAGGCGAGGACCTGGTCCTGGGCGACCAGGCTGAAACGCGGTATCTCGATCCCCTCGTTCAGCCGGTAGTAGAAAGATGTCTCGGCCCGCTCGGCGCGCGCGGTGATCAGGGTGAGGGCCGGAACGACGACGGCCAGGGCTAGGTAGGGGGAGAGGTAGCGGAGGGTCGGCCTCCAGGCCGGGCCACGCGGAGACCGGACCATGATCTCCCAGGCGGCGATGAGGAGGGGGACGGCGAAGGCCGACTCCTTCGATCCCATCGCGAGAACGCAGGCAACGATCCCCCCGGCGTAGGTCAGGAGGTGGCCGGGAGAGGAAAAGCGCGCGCCGCGCGCGCGCAGCGAGCGCGCGCGGAAATAGCCGAGGAGGGAGAGAAGGGAAAGGCAGCCGGCGAGAGAGGCGCACCTCTGGACGATGTAGGTGACCGACTGGGTCTGGAGCGGGTGGACGGCAAAGAGGAGGGCGGCCCAGAAGGCGACCTCGCGGATATCGGCGCTCCCCTCCGCTTCTTCCCGACGCGGGAGGTGGAGGACGAGAAAGTAGGCGAAGACGGCGGCGAAAAGGTGGATCAGGAGGTTAAAGGCGTGATATCCCACCGGGTCCAGCCTCCCCGCGGCGTAGTTCAGGGCGAAGGTGTAGAAGCAGACGAAGCGGCTCGGCCAGTGGCCCCAGATCGCCCTTAAGTCGCCCGCGTTCTTGATCCGGTGGTTCTCGACGATATGCGGGAAGTCGTCGAGTTGGAAATCGGCCTGGAAGCTGTTGAGGTAAACGAGCGCGGAGAGGAAGACGATCACGCCGAGGTGGGCGAGGACGTTCTTCATCGGGGGGATTATAGACCGGCGGGGGGGGATATGGGAATCCCTTGTTGGCGCGACGCGGCAAGCCCCGGCCGGCCTTATCCGACGGATCGGTCCGATCCGACGGATCAGTCGGATCAGCCGGCGCCCTTTGCCCTGGGCAAGTGAATCATTGCCGGTGGCCCCGGCCGGCAATGAAAAAAAATCCCGCCCTCTCCGGAGGGCGGGATTTTTTTGAACCGCGAACTCCTCAGTTCGTGGTAACCAGACCCGTGGCCTGGGTGTACTCCCAGCTGTAGTCGCCGCTGCCCGTGGGCGGGATGACGCCATCGGCGAACATCCCCGCGGCCAGAGCCGGCCACACCGACGGATCGGCGCCGGCCAGGGTCTGCATCCGGGCGTACTCGATCGTCACCGCCGCCTTGACCGCGGCCGCGTTGCCGTCGCGGGCGGCCTTGTTGGCGGCGTCCGTCAGGTCGATGTACTTCGGGATGGCGATCGCGGCCAGGATGCCGATGATCACGATCACGATGATGAGCTCGATCAACGTAAATCCTTTCATGATCTTGCCCTCCTTTCTGACCTATTCAAGCAGCAACTACCGTGCCAAATAGTATCCACAATGCGAAATTTCACCCATCTCGTTATAAGCAAGAGCGTTACGGGTTGCTGCTTGAATAGCTCAAATTGCCCGCGGAGGGATATTCTCCGACTTTAGTCGAATATCTAGACGCTTCCGCTGCCTATTATTTGGACGGTGTCTAAATAGCGAGCGCTCCGACACGCCGTGAGGATTGGGACGCTACCATCGACCTCGGGGCAATCCGGATTATCTCGAGCGCCCTCGAGAGCGGGCACCCGGGATAATCTATTTCTTCGTCAGGTCGATCAGGTTCCACATCGGGAGGAAGATAGCCAGGGCAAAGAGGAGGACGCCGCCGGCGATGACCACGGTAAGGATCGGTTCGATCAAGTCGGTCAGGGTGGCCACCATGTACTTGATCTCCTGGTCGTAGTAATAAGCGATCGATTCGGCCATCTCGTCCAGCCTACCGGTCTCCTCCCCCACCGCGAGCATGTTGCTCACCATGGGCGGGAAGATCGGCTTCTTCATCAGGACGGAGGAGATCCCCTTGCCGTCCTTGACCGCCTCGCGCAGGTCCTTGAGCTCCTCTCCGATGATCTCGTTTCCCACGGTCAGGGAGACGATCTCGATGATCTTCAGGATCGGCACCCCGCTCCGCTCGAGGGTGGCCAGCATCTTGGAGAAACGGAACATCGCGAGCTTGACAAAGAGGGAGCCGAAAATGGGGAGGCGGAGCTTGAGCTTGTCCATCTGGTAGTGACCGAACTTGGTCTTGGTGAAGCGGATGAACCCGTAGATCCCCCCCGCGATGGCCGGGAAGATGATGTAGTAGTAAGCGTTCATCACGTTGCTCATCCCGATCAGGATCCGGGTGGGGAGGGGGAGGTCCATCTTGATCTGCTTGAAGATGGTGACGAACTTGGGGATGACCATGGTGGTCATGACGATGAAGGCGATGACCATGACCACGATCGCGATCACGGGGTAGCGCACCGCAGACTTGACGGCGTTGCGCGTCTCCTGCTCCGACTCCAGGAGGTTGGCGAGGCGGTCCAGGACCTCGGGGAGGGCGCCGCCAGTCTCCCCGGCGAGGACGGTGTTGATGTAGAGGTCCGAGAAGACCTTGGGAAACTTGCGCAGGGCGTCGGAGAACGACGAACCGCCCGAGATCTCCTCCTGGATCTGGGAGAGGATCTTGGTCAGGGGCGGTGACTCGCTCTGCTGCTCCAGGATCTTGAGCGCGGTCATGATCGGGATCCCGGCCCGGATCAGGGAGTGCATCTGGCGGGTCATCATCACCAGATCCTTGCCCTTGACCTTCTCGAACCGCTGGAAGAGCCCCCCCTCTTTCTTGTCCGCGCCCTTCTCGGAGCGGACCGAGATCGGGGTGTAGCCCATCTCCTCGAGATGGCGGATGACCGCCTGCTCGGAGGGGGCCTCGATCGCCCCGGAGAGGATCTTGCCCGTGTCGCTGCGGGCCTTGTAGCGGAAGTTGCCCATTATCTGACTCGGCCGGTTAGGATCTCGCCGCCCCCAAGGATAGCACAGTCATGGACGGAATGGACGATATGGACGCTATGGACGATATGGACATCCCAACCCCAAACCCCTGACCCTAAACACCCCCCCTGAACCCTGACCCCTGAACCCTGTCCCCCGAACCCTGTCCCCCGAACCCTGTCCCCCGAGCCCCCCGAAGGCTGCCCCCTGAACCCCGTCCACTGGCCCCCGCTCATCTTGTCAGCGCGATCCCGTACTCCTTCGCCTTGTTGTAGAGCGTCGCCCGGGAGATCCCCAAACCCTTGGCCGCCCGGCTGACGTTCATACCGCAGGACAAGAGGGCGGCGCGGATCGCTTCCTCCTCCGCCTCCCGGAGAGTCCGGATCCTCCCCTCCCCTTCCGGCGCGGCGGCGGGTTTCGCCTCGGGGCGGGCTGGCCGGGCGAGCGGCGGAGCGCCGAGCTGGACATGGGCCGCGTCCACCGGCCCGCCCTCGGAGAGGATGGCGGCCCGGCCGACCACGTTTTCCAGCTCCCGGACGTTCCCCGGCCAGGGGTAGCGGAGGAGGCGCTCGGCGGCGGCCAGGGTAATCCCGCCCACCGGCCGCTCCGGGCGGCGGAGGATGTGGGCGGCGAGAAGGGGGATATCCTCCCGCCGCTCCCGCAAGGGGGGGAGACTGATCGGGAAGGCCTCCAGGCGGTAGAAGAGGTCCTGGCGGAACTTCCCCTCGGCCACGCGCGCCCTCAAGTCCCGGTTGGTGGCGGCGATGATCCGGACGTCGACCCGGATCTTCTCCCGCCCCCCCACCCGCTCGAACTCGTGCCCTTCGAGAACGCGCAGGATCTTGGCTTGGGTCGCCGGGGACATGTCGCCGATCTCGTCCAGGAAGAGGCAGCCCTGGTCGGCCTGCTCGAACCGGCCGATCACCCGGGCGGAGGCCCCGGTGAAGGCGCCCTTCTCGTGGCCGAAGAGCTCGCTCTCGAGCAGGGTCTCGGGCAGAGCGGCGCAGTTGACGGAGATGAACGGCCGGGAAGCGCGACGGGACCGGCGGTGGATGGCCCGGGCCGCGAGCTCCTTGCCCGTGCCCGACTCCCCCTGGATCAGGACCGTGACGTCCTGGTCGCGGACCTTGTCGATCAGGGAGAAAATCTCCCGGATCCGGGCCGAGCGGCCGACGATGTCGTCGTAGCCCGCCGAGGGGAAGAAGATCTCGCGGGCGTCGCGGCGCGGATCGAGGAGGATCCCGGAGACGAGGAGAAGGAGGCCCAGGAGCTCTGGCCAGCGTTCGGGAGATAGGCGCAAGGGGCCGATGTCCCAGGGGGCCCCCTCCCGGATTTCCGCCGGAGGGCCGGCCCCCTCCTCCGCCGCCAGGACCAGGAGCGCGGAGGGGGCGGTCCGCCGGATCCGGCGGCAGAGGTCGGGGCCGGAGAGGAGGGGAAGGCCGGCGTGGCAGACCACGGCGAAAAACGGCTCGAGCTGGATCGCCTGGAGGGCCGCGAAGGGGTCCCGGAGGGTGCGGCAGGCGATCGGCCATCCCGCCACCGCCTTCTCCCAGGCGGCGAGGACCTTCCGGTCCTGATGAACGAAGAGGAGGGAATCCTTCACGTCAGGCCGGCGCGGGTTCGACCGTCTCCCCGAACCTCGACTGAGACTCCCGGAAGATGTCCGGGTCGATCTCGGTCTTCTTCCGGGCGAACCCGGTCATCAGGCAGAGGTCGCAGACGTGGTTGATCCGGCGGGGGATGCCCCCGCAGGCCCGGTGGATCTCCGCCAGGGCCGAGGGAGTGAAGGCGGGTTCCTCCCGCCCCGCTACCTTCAGGCGGTGGATGATGTATTCGGCCGTCTCCTTCTCGGTGAGCGCGGCCAGGTGGCATTTGACCGCGATCCGCTGCTCGAACTGGCGGAGGTTGGCCACTTTGCCGGAGAGCTCGGGCTGTCCGACCAGGACCAGGGTGATGAGGAACTTGGTCTCGGTTTGAAAATTCAGGAGGAGGCGCATCTTCTCGAAGATCTCCTCCGAGGCGATGGCATGGGCCTCGTCCACCACCGCCACCGACTCCTTGCCTTCCCGCTCGTTGTCGGCGAGAAGGCGCTGGAGGGACTCGACCAGGGCGTCCTCCATCAGCTCGTTCTTCTTGTCCGGAAACTCGGCGAATTTGAGCGTCCGGACCAGGGAGCGGAGAAACTCCTCGCCGGAGGCGGGCGGATAGGGAAGGAAGGCGGTGTTGTAGCGGTTTTTCGCGAGCGAGCCGAGGAGGGCGCGGGCGATCAGGGTCTTGCCGCAGCCGTAGACGCCGGTGAGGAGGGCCGCCCCCATGTTCTCCCGCACCGCGTAGGTGAGTTTCATGAGCGCGTCGGCGTACTGGGGGAAGGTGCAGAGGAACTTCGGATCGGGCGTGTTCTTGAACGGCTTCTCCTTCAGTCCCCAGAATTTCTCGTACATGGTCTTGCTCCAGTAAAGAGAAACAGTGATCAGTAATCAGTAATCAGTGATCAGTAATCAGTGATCAGTAATCAGTGATCAGTAATCAGTGATCAGTAAACAGTAATCAGTATGTGGTCGGGAATCACTATGCCACACCGCGGAAGATCCCGGCGGTTTCGATCGCTTTTACTGATCACTGTTTACTGATTACTGATCACTATCTACTGACTCAGTGCCCCCCTCCCCTGGCCAGCCAGTGAGTGATCTTTTCCTGGTATTCGTCCACGTCCTTGACGCCGATCGCGGCCTCCGGTTCCTGCTCCTCGGGGGCGAGGGGGACGGAGGCGGGCTCTCCCCCCTCCGGGGCGGCCGCCTTCTCCTCCCCTTTCCCGATGTCCACCTTGGCGCCGGTGACCCGGACCATCTCCTCGATCGTGGTCAGACCGCTCAGCACCTTCTCCAGGGCGTCGTCCCTCATGAAGCGGGTTCCCTCTTTCCGGGCGACCTCCCGGATCTCGTCCACCGGGGCCCGGGCCAGGGTGAGCGTGCGCAGGGCCGGCGTCATGTCGACCAGCTCGAAGACGCCGACCCGCCCCTTGTAGCCCGTCCCCCGGCAGTAGTCGCAGCCCCGGCCCCGGAAGAACTGGGCGGCGGAGTCGAGATCGATCTGGAGCTGCTCCAGGACCAGGGGCGAGGGGGCGTAGGGCTCCCGGCAGCGGGGACAGAGCTTGCGCACCAGCCGCTGGGCCATGATCCCCTCCAGGGCGGCGGCGACCAGGAAGGGTTCGACGCCCATGTGGATCAGGCGGGGGATCGCCCCGGCGGCGTCGTTGGTGTGGAGGGTGGAAAAGACGAAGTGGCCGGTCAGCGCCGCCTGGATCGCGATCTCGGCGGTCTCGGCGTCGCGGATTTCCCCCACCATGATGATGTCGGGGTCCTGGCGGAGGATGGCGCGCAGCCCGTTGGCGAAGGAGACCCCGGCCTTGGGGTTCACCGGGATCTGCCGGATCAGGCGGAGGCGGTACTCGACGGGATCCTCGACGGTGATGATGTTCTTGTCGATGGTGTTGACGAGTTGGAGGGCGGCGTAGAGGGTGGTGGTCTTGCCCGATCCGGTGGGGCCGGTGTTGAGGAGTACGCCGTGGGGGCGGCGGATGACCTCGTTGAACTTCCTGAGCATCGATTCGGAGAACCCGATCTGGTCCATCCCGATGGCGATCGCCTGGGGGTTCAGGATCCGCAAGACCACGTTCTCGCCGAAGACGGTGGGGACCAGCGAGACCCGGACGTCGATGGTCTGCCCTTCCACCTGCAGCCGGATGTTGCCGTCCTGGGGCTTGCGGGTCTCGGCGATGTTCAGGTTGCTCATCACCTTGATCCGGGAGGTGATGGCGGCCTTCAGGCGCTTGGGGGGCGAGGGGATCTCGTAGAGCATCCCGTCGATCCGGAAGCGGATCCGGAGCACGTGCTCGTCCGGCTCGATATGGATGTCGCTGGCCCGGTCGCGGACCGCCTGGGCGAAGATCAGGTTGACGAGCTTGGTGATCGGCGCCTCGTCGGTCAGGTCCTTGAGCTCGGGGACGGCCTCGTCCTCGTCCTTGAGGCGGGTGACCTCGAGGTCCTCGATCATCTCCTGGACCGTGCCCAGGTTCTGGAACTGGCGGTCGAGGGTCCGCCGGATGTCCTCCTCGGCGGAGAGGTAGGGCTCCACGAAGAGCCCGGTCTTGAGCCGGATTTGGTCGATCGCCTCCACGTTGCGCGGGTCGGCCATGGCCACGCCCAGGGTGTTGTCCATGACGAAGACCGGGACGGAGAGGAACTTGCGCGCCGTCTCCTCGGGGACCAGGGCGATCGTCTCGTCCTGGACCGTGTAGTTGGCCAGATCGATGTAGGCCACCCCCAGCTCCTCGGCGATCGTTTCGAAGAGCTGGTCCTTGGTCAGGGCCTGCATCTCGACGAAGGCCTCGTGGATCGGGGTCTTGCCGGACTTGCGGGCCTTCTCCTCCTGCTCCTCGGTGATCAGCCCCTTCCGCTTCAGGGCCCCGATGATTTTTTCTTCGTCCGCCTCGAACATGGGAGCCTCCTCACTGACAGGCTATATCGTGATGCAGTCCAGGCACAGTCAGCAGGACTAAATGGAAATATGGAATTATAGAAATATGGAAATAAGGGCGCGTTCGGAATGCATCACGCGGAGTGGGGATGCCACGACTTGTTTCCATATTTCCATGTTTCCAGTTTTAGCTCTTTTTGGCCGCCTCGGCGGCCGCGATCAGCTCCCGGATCCGGCTGATCAGGTAGGCGCTGTCGAAGGGCTTGACCAGGTAGTCGTCGGCCCCGGCCTTCTTGCCCGCCTCCTGGTCGACGTCCAGGCCGCGGGCGGTCAACATGATGATCGGGATCCGGACGTAGCGCTGGTCGAACTTGAGGAGCCGGGCCACCTTGTAGCCGTCCATCTTGGGGAGCATCAGGTCGAGAACGATCAGGTCGGGGAAGAGGGCGCGCGCCTTCTGGAGCGCCTCCAGGCCGTCGCGGGCGACGAGCACCTCGTAGCCCGAGGCGGCCAGCCGCGCGGTGAGGGCCGTGACCAGGTCCTCCTCGTCGTCGACCAGCAGGATCTTTTTCTTGCCTTCGCTCATGGCGGAATAGATAAACAAGTAATCAGTGATCAGTGATCAGTAATCAGTGATCAGTAACTGATAACCGATCACTTCCGTGCGTTTACTGATCACTTTCTTTAGCTAGGCAGCCTTTTCCAGCACCGCGGAGACCGCCTGCAGGAACTGGCTCATGGAGGCCGGCTTGTAAAGGGTGGGGAGCGCCCGGGAAGAGAGGGCGCTCAGGCGCTCCTGGTCCAGCCCGTAGCCGGTCAGGATGATGATCGGGATGTCGCAGGTCTGCTTGTTCTCCTTGAGCCTCCCGATCACCTCGTAGCCGTTCATCTTCGGCATCACGATGTCGAGGATGATCAGGTCGGGCAGCTCCGAAACCGCCTTGGCCACCGCCTCCTCGCCGTCGTAGGCGGTGACGATCCGGTAGCTGTGGGGCTGGAGGAAATCCCGGAACATCTCCACCAGGTCGGGGTCGTCGTCTACCAGCATCACCTTGGGGGCGAGGGCCTTGGGGAGGACGAAGACAAACCGGCTCCCCTGCCCCGATTGGCTCTCCACCCAGATCCGGCCCCGGTGGAGGCGGACGATCTCGCGGGAGATGGCGAGCCCCAGCCCGCTCCCCTGGCGGCCGAACTTGTGCCCGTGGCGGATCTGCTGGAAGCGGTCGAAGATCTTATCCTGGTCGTCGGAGGCGATTCCCACCCCGTTGTCCTGGACCCAGACCTCGATCTCCTCCCCGTTGTCCTGGGCTCCGATCTTGATCCAGCCGCCCTCGCGAGTGAACTTGAGGGCGTTGCCGACGAGGTTGGTCAGAACCTGGATCGTCTTGTCGGGATCGGCGTAGATCTTGGGCAGGTTGTCGGGGACCGCCACCCCCAGCTGGATGGTCTTCTTGGCCGCCCCCACCTTGAAGTCGTCCCGCACCTGCCGGATGATCTCGCCCAGGTCGATCAGCTTCTTGTCCAGGACGATCTTCTCCTCTTCCAGGCCGGAGAGGAGGAGGAGGTTCTCGATCATCCGGGTCAGCCGGTCGATGTTCGACTGGATCCGGTTGAGGTACTGCTTCTGATCCGGGTTCATCGCCCCCGGGATCTCGTCGAGGAGCAGGGAAACGAACTCGCGCATCGCCGCCAGGGGGGTCCGGAGCTCGTGGGAGACGTGGGCGATGAACTTGTTCTGGAGCTCCTCCACCTTCTTCCGCTCCGAGATGTCGCGGGCGATCCCCATCACCCCGATGATCTCGCCCTCGGCGTCGCGGACCGGCGAGGAGGCGAGCGAGAGGTTGATCACGTGGCCGTCGACGTGGACCGCGTCCAGGTCGTAGCGGGTGCTGCCGCCCTTCAGGGTCTCCCAGTAATACTTGATGGCCTGGTCGCGAAAGTTGGAGGTGATGATGTCGTAGAAGGACCTCCCTATCCACTCCTCCCGCGGATAGCCGAGGATCTCCTGGAACTTGCTGTTCATCTCGAGGAAGCGGTTCTCGGCGTCGAGCGTGAAGATGATATCGTTGGCGCGCTCGAAAAGGTTCTTGTAGCGCTCCTCCGACTTGACCAGCTGCTTCTCGCTCTTCTCGACCGCCTCGGTCAGCCGGACCCCGTACACCTCCAGCTCCTCCTTCTTCGCCCGCTCGAAGCCGCTGAAGATCCCGATCAGGAGGCCGATCAGGACGAAGATCGTCCAGTCCAGGTTGAGGCTCCCAAGCTCGGAGAGGTAGCCCCGGAGGAAAACCCCCACCAGGACTCCCATCAGGGTCCCGACCAGGATGTTCTCCAGGACCGGCCGGCTGATGTTCTTGGGCCGGCGGAGGCGCCCGCGGAGGATTTCCAGGATGGAGATTCGCATGCTCATCAGGGCCGGTTTACCCTATAAATATAGCATCCCGCTTCCCGCGATATCAGAGATTTCGGCGGCCGGCATTGTCCATGAAGACCATTAGTCCTGCGCCTTTTCCTTGAGCTCCTTGAGCCGCTGCATCGCCTCGAACGGGGTCAGGTGGTCGAGGTTCAGGGACCGGATCTCGGAGAGGACGGGATGCTCCCCCGGGGAAAAGAGAAGGAGCTGCTGGGACTCCGGCGTCCGGGGGCGGGCAAAACGGGGGAGGCCGTCGGGGGACAGGGTTTCGGCCTCCAGTTCCTCCAGGATCACCTTCGCCCTCTCGATCACCGCCCGGGGCAGCCCGGCCAGGCGGGCGACCTGGATCCCGTAGCTCTTGTCGGTGCCGCCCCGGACCACGGTGCGCAGGAAGATAACTTGGTCGTTCCACTCCCGCACCGCCACGTTGTAGTTCTTGACTCCGGGCAGGGTCAATTCGAGTTCGGTGAGCTCGTGGTAGTGGGTGGCAAAGAGGGTGCGGGCCTGGCGGCCGGGATGGTTGTGGAGATACTCGGCGACCGCCCAGGCGATGGAGATTCCGTCGAAGGTCGAGGTGCCGCGGCCGATCTCGTCCAGGACGACCAGGGAGCGGCAAGTGGCGTGATGGAGGATGTTGGCCGTCTCCAGCATCTCGACCATGAAGGTGGACTGCCCCCGGGCCAGGTCGTCGGAGGCGCCCACCCGGGTGAAGATCCGGTCGGCGGCCCCGATCCGGGCCGAGGCGGCGGGGACGAAGGAACCCATCTGGGCCATGATGACGATCAGGGCGGCCTGGCGGATAAAGGTCGACTTCCCGGCCATATTCGGGCCGGTGATGACCAGGAGCCGGTTGGCCTCGGAGTCGAGGAGGAGGTCGTTGCCCACGAAGCGCTCCCCCTCGAGCAGGGTTTCCACCACGGGATGGCGCCCGTCCCGGATCTCGATCTCGGCCGAATCGTCCACCCGGGGGCGGACGTATCCCCGCCGGACCGCCGTCTCGGAGAGGGCGGAAAGCGCGTCGAGGAGGGCGACGGCGGCGGCGGCCGACTGGATCCGGGCGGCGAAGGCTCCGACCCGGCGGCGGAGGTCCTCGAAGATCTCCCGCTCCAGGGCGCCGGCCTTCTCCTCCGCCCCGAGGACCTTGCGCTCGTAGTCCGCGAGGGGCTCGGTGGTGAAGCGCTCGGCGTTGGCCAGGGTCTGCTTCCGGACGTAGTCGGCGGGGACGAGCGGGAGGTTGGCCTTGGAGACCTCCAGGTAGTAGCCGAAGACCCGGTTGAAGCGGACCTTCAGGGACTTGATCCCGGTGCGGGCGATCTCCCCTTCCTGGTAGCGCCCGATCCAGTCCTTCCCGTCGCGGGCGAGCGCCCGGAGAGCGTCGAGATCGGCCGAATAGCCCGGCCGGATCATCCCCCCCTCCCGGATCGAGAGCGGGGGCTCGTCGAGGAGCGCCCGGCCGAGGAGCTCCTCGATCTCCGCGCAGGGATCGAGGCGGGAAAGGAGGTCATCCCAGAGGGGCCGAGAGGCGGACTCCAGGCGCCGGCGGAGCGGGGGGATCTTCCTCAGGGAGTCCCTCAGCCCCGCGAGCTCCCTGGCCTGGGTGGCCCCGCAGGCGGTGCGGGCGACGATCCGCTCCAGGTCGCGGATCCCCCGGAGCTCCTCGCGGAGGCCGGAGAGGAGCCCGCGGTCCTCGGCCAGGGCCTCGACCCGGTCGAGGCGGCGGTTGATCTCGTCGGGCTTCCGCAGGGGGCTTAAGATCCAGGAGCGCAGGGCCCGGGAGCCGAGCGGCGTGAGCGTCCGGTCGAGGACGCCGAAGAGGGTGGCGGAGCGGTCGGAGGAACGGAGCGGCTCGACCAGCTCCAGGTTCCGCGCCGTGGCGGCGTCCAGGATCATCGCCTCGCCCGGCTGGTAAACCCGGAGGGAGAGGACGTGGCCGAGGGATGATTTCAGGTTCTCCTCCGCGTACTGGACGACGGCTCCGGCGGCCGAGACCGCCGGGATCATCCCCCGGAGTCCGAAGCCGTCCAGGGAGGCGACGGCGAACTGCTTCTTCAGCGCGGCGTATCCGGCGTCGTAATCGAAGCGCCAGTCCTCCCAGGGGCTGAAGACGGTCCCCTCGCTCCGGATCGCCCCCTCTCCTCCCCCGCCGGCGCCCCAGGAGGCGGGCAGGAGACATTCGCTCGGGCGCAGGCGGGAGAGCTCGGAGAGGAGATCCTCCCGGGCGGGGAACTCGGCGACGGCGAACTCGCCGGTAGAAAGGTCGAGGCGGGCGAGCCCGTAGACGGCGCCGGCCCGGCAGACCGCCGCGAGATAGTTGTTCCGGGCGGCGGGGAGGAGCTCGTCCTCGACGGCGGTGCCGGGGGTGATGATCCGGATCAGCTCCCGCCGCACGATCCCCTTGGCCTGCTTGGGGTCCTCGGTCTGCTCGCAGACCGCGACCTTGCAACCCGCCCGGAGGAGGCGGGAGATGTAGCCCGAGGCGGCGTGGTGGGGTATCCCGCACATCGGGGCGGACTGGCGGGAGGTGAGGGCGATCCCCAGGATCCCCGAGGCCTGGCGGGCGTCGTCGAAGAACATCTCGTAGAAATCGCCCAGGCGGAAGAGGAGGACGGCGTCCTTCACCGCCGCCTTGACCGCCTGGTACTGCTTCATCATGGGCGTGGCCGCGCTCATCGCCCAAGGATTATAAACGATCGGCCCGCGATCGTTTCGGGTTTGTTGCGGCTCTGGCCCCGAAGAGGCTCGCCGCGGTCGCCGCCTCGACGCGGACGCGGATCAGCTCCCCGGAAAGGCCGGACTCGCCGGGGAAGAAGACGACCCTCCCCTCCCGCGTCCTCCCCTCCCCCCGGTCCCTCCGGCGGCGGTTTGCTCCCTCGACCAGGACCTCGACCTCCCGCCCGATGAAGGCGCGGTTCTTCTCGAGCGAGATCTCCTTCTGGAGGCGGAGGATCTCGCTGAGCCGCCGGCTTTTGACCCCGGCGGGAACGTCGTCCGGGAGCAGGGCGGCGGCGGTCCCGGGGCGGGGGGAGTAGGCGAAGGCGTAGATCCCGTCGAAGCGGGCGGCCCGGATGAGCTCGATCGTCGCCCGGTGGTCTTCCTCGGTCTCCCCGGGGAAGCCGGCGATGAAGTCGGACCAGAACGCGGCCTCCGGGACGGCGCGGCGGATCCGCTCGATCCGATCGAGATACCCCTCCCGCGTGTAGCCCCGCTTCATCCGCTGGAGAATCCGGTTCGAGCCGGACTGGGCGGGGAGGTGAAGGGAGGGGCAGACCGCGGGGAGCGCGGCGAGCGCGTCCGCCAGATCGGCCTCGAGATCGGCGGGGTGGGAGGTGAGGAAGCGGATCCTCTTGATCCCAGTCGCCGAGACCAACCGGAGGAGGGCGGTAAGGGAGACCTCGGCGCCCCCCTCTCCCCTCCCCCGGTAGGCGTTGACGTTCTGGCCGAGGAGCGTGACCTCCCGCCATCCTCCCGCCTTTAGCCGCCTCACCTCATCGACCACCGCCTCGGGAGAGCGGCTGATCTCCTCCCCCCGGGCGGCGGGGACGACGCAGTAGGAGCAGCGCCGGTTGCATCCCCCGATGACCGGGACCCAGGCGGTGACGGCGCTCTCCCGCTCGGCTCCCCCCCGCCAGAACTCCTCCGGAGGGAGGAAGGCGGTCTCGCGGCGGCGGGTGCGGGAGGCGAGGAGGGCGGAGAGGGCCTCGGGAAGGCGGGGGTAGGCTCCGGTCCCCACGGCCAGGTCGAGCCAGGGGAAGTCGTCCATGAGTTTCCCCCCCCTAAGCTGCGCCAGGCAGCCGAGAAGGACGACCAGGGGGCGGGGGGAGGAGCGGCGGCGGGGGCCGAGTCCGCGGAGGCGGGAGAGCGCGCGCTCCTCGGCGTGGCCGCGGACGGAGCAGGTGTTGATCAAAACGGCGTCGGCGGCCTCCGCCTCCCCGACCCTTCGCCAGCCCCTCCCCTTGAGAGCGGAGGCGATGAGCTCGGAGTCATGGCGGTTCATCTGACAGCCGAACGTCGTCAGACTGAAAGAGGGGGGCATGGACGAAGGATCAGCGCGGGGCCGTATCCCTGGTCACCCCGATCTGCCCGGCTTCTCCCGCTCCTCTTCGCCGCGCACGACGCTTTTCGCTTTCTCGACCGTCTTCAAAAAGGCGGCGGCGGAGATGCGGCCGGCGCCGCGGAAGGTCCGGATGACGGCCGCGCGGAGCTCCCGGCGCTCCTCCGGCTTCTTCTCCTGATACATCAGCCAGAGTCCATAGACGAGGGAGGCGATGACGAGGAAGACGACGATTTTTATCAGCAGGCGGATCATGGGATTATCTTATCCCTTGCCTCTTAATCGTCATTACTCGGCCTTGATCAGGTCTCCCCTCTGGAAGTCGGTCCCTTCGACGGGAGCGGCGAGGGAAAACTTGTCCTTGACCTCGGTCACCTTGACCCGGCCGATCCGGGTGGTCTCCTGGCCGAGCGGCATCCCGGTATCGGGATCGGTCAGTGCCTCCCCGGAGCGGTAGACCGTGAACTCGGCCCCGGCGGCCACGCCGGCCTCGGACCCGGCGTTGAGGTAGATCTTGCCGGCGTCGGCCTTGATGATCTTCCCCTGCCAGGGAACGTCCTTGAGGCGGGAGACGATCTTGGCCACCGCCTCGTCGATCGCCTTCTGCGTCGCCTCCCCCATCGGCGTCTTGCGGAAACCGCCGAGGTCTCCCCCGAAGTCGGAGTTGCTGTAACCGAGCTTCAGCCCCCGGGTGGCCGCCTCGCCGGCGACCCGCAGGGAGTCCAGGACTTCTCCTGTGGTGGTGTCGAAGATGCGCAGGTTGAGGGCGACGTGGGCCCGCTCCTGGCTGCCGCCGATGCTGAAGCCCTTGATCGAGATCCCCGCGTCCTCCCCTCCCTTGGTGTACTCGAACTCGGTGACCGCGCCGGCGATCAGGATCTGGGACTTGCCCAGCTTGCCCACGGCGGCGGCGGAGCCTTCCGCGGTCCGCCCGCTCGCCCCCAGATCCTGCTCCTTGAGGACCTCCTCCAGGGCCTGGCGCTCGAGGACCGTGAATTTGCCGGCGCTGACGAGGGAGGTGGCGAGCATCTCCTGCATGCCCCAGCCGATGTCCCAGGACCCGCTCCAGCCGGATTTGTTATCGAAGGGCCCGACGGCGATGGTCAGCTTGGGGGCCGCCGCCGCGGCGGCCGGGAAAATGGCCGCGCCGGCCAGCAGGGCGGCGCAGACCAGATCGAGGCTCTTCTTCATGGCGATACCTCCTTGGTTGGCGCGACCAGTATAGGCCGCCTCCGGGCCGGCTGTCAAATGTCAGACCGGTCCGACGGGTCGGACGGGTCTGACCGGTCCGACGGGTCAGACCGGTCGGACGTGGAGAAAATCTCCCAGCTCCTGGAAGCCCCGGCGCCAAACTTTAGCCCGGGAGGGCGCGACCTTCTTCGCCGCCGGCGCGTTCAGCTTCCGGGAGACGGCGAAATAGACGTTCTGGGCCCGCCAGAGATTCAGTTCGAGCGAGAGGTCAGAGGCCAGGGAGAGAGCCGAGATCAGGGACCGGACCGGAGGGAGCGCGAAGGGGTCGCGGGAGAACTCGGCCATCCAGGAGTTGATCCGATCGGTCAGGAGGTAGCCCAGGCCGGCCCGGTCGAGGGAGAGGGACCACTCCTTCCTCTCCTCGGCCAGCGCGCGCAGGGCTTTCCCGTCGAGGGACTCGGCCTTGAGGGCCTGGCGGAGCTTCTTGTCCAGGACGAACTCCATCACGTCTTTGAGGGCCGCCGGGATGGGGATCCCGGCGGCGTGGAGGATGCGCATGATCGGCTGATGGCGGCGGCTGATCTGGCGGAAGGAGTCCTCGATCTCGGACATGGTCTCGTCCAGGATCGTCTTCAAGACCTTGCGCCCTTCGTCCTTGAAGAGGTGCTTCAGGGAGTAGCTCCCGCCGGCGCAGGCGGCGTCGATGACGGGCATGACCTCGTCCAGATGTCCTCCGGAGAAGGCCTTCCCCAGCCGGCCGGCGAGGGCCGAGAAGTCCTTCTCCGGCATGGCCGCCGCCACCCGGGCCATCACGTTGTGGTCGCCCAGGTGGAGGACCGCGAAGCAGATCTTGAGCTCCTCGCCGTCGAACTCGGAGCGAACGACCGCCTGGCCGAGGACCAGGCGGTGCCGGCCGGAGTCCCGGACCTCGAACTTCTCCCTCCGCACGGAGTAGCAGAAGATGGCGGCCGGCGAGGGGTAATCGTGAAAGACCGAGGAGATGGCGTAGTGGGCGCCGACCCGGGTCAGGTCCACCGCCGACGGGCGGACCAGCTTTTCGTAGACCCGGGCCCCGTCCCGGTACTCCGGGAGGTTCCCCGGAGCCTTCTTCAGGCGGGCGAGATACCCCTCCTCCAGGTCCGGTCCCCCCGCCGACCGGGCGAGTTGGATCGCCCGGGCCGCGAAGGCCATGACCTGGACCGTCTCGATCCCCGAGATATCGTTGAAGAACCAGCCGCAGGAGGTGTACATGAAGAGGGCGTGGCGCTGCATCTCGAGGAGCTGAAGCGCCTTCGTCGATTCCCGGTCGGAGAGGGGGCGGCTCCGCCAACGGGAGAGGAAGGCCTCCCGGGCGGCGGGGGAGCGATCGGCGATCAGGGAGATATAGCCGTCCCGGGCCGCCCAGGGGTCGCGGACGAGGCGGGCCATCCCCTTCCGGAAGACCAGGGCCAGCTCGTCGCGAAGCCAGTCCATCGCCTCCCGGAGCGGTCCCCGCCAGGCCTGCCGCCACCCCTCCCCGCCCCCGGTGTGGCAGCCGCAGTCCTCCCGCCAACGCCCGATGCCGTGGACGCAGGACCAGGAGGTGTTCTCGATGATCTCCGCCTCCCAGGAGGGCGGGAATTGCTCCAGGAATTCGCCGTAGACGGTGAGGCGGGCGAGGGAGCGCTCCTCCAGCGACTTCAGGCAGTAGGCGAGCGCCATGTCCCCGAAGCGCTTGTGGTGGCCGAAGGTCTCGCCGTCGGTGGCCGCGTGGGTGAGCTGGGGCTCCTGGAGGCCGGGGGAGAACGAGCCGGCCAGGCGCAGGGCGAAGTTCTCCCCGTTGCTGAGAAGCCCGCCGAAGGCGATCTCCCGGGAGATCGGCCCGTTGAAGAAGAAGAGAGAGATCGTCCTCCCCGAGGGGAGAGAGCAGAGGTAGGGGCGGCCGGGGTCGACGGCCTCGGAGGTCACGTCGCGCCACTTCTTTTCGCCGATCCGCCTGACCCGGGCGGCCTGGCCGGGGGCGAGGACGGTGAAGAGGATCCCCTCCTCGGAGAGGATCTCCAGCGTCTCCAGGTCGACCGCGGTCTCCGCCAGCCACATCCCCTCCGGGCGGCGGCCGAAGCGGCGGTGAAAGTCCTCCACCCCCCAGACGACTTGAGTCCGCTTGTCCCGGGAATTGGCCAGGGGCATGATGAGATGGTTGTAGACCTGGGCGATGGCCGCCCCGTGCCCGGAGAACCTCGCCCGGCTCTGGCGGTCGGCTTCGAGGATCGCGCGGTAGACTTCGGGGGACTTCCGCTCCAGCCAGGAGAGGAGGGTGGGGCCGACGTCGAAGCTGATGGAGCGGAAGTTGTTGACGATCTCGGCGATCCGCTTCTGTTCGTCGAGGATCCGGGCGGCGGTGTTGGGCGCGTAGCACTCGGCGGTGATCCGCTCGTTCCAGTCGTGGTAGGGATGGGCCGACTCCTGGAGCTCGATCTCGTCCAGCCAGGGGTTCTCCCGGGGAGGCTGGTAGAAGTGGCCGTGGAGGCAGACGTAGGTGTTCATAGGCGGCGCAGGGCCTCCCGGTAGACCTCCTCGTAGCGGGCGGACGGGCGCTCCCAGGAGAAATCGGCGGAGAGGGCGTTGAGGCGGAGACGCTCCCAGCGGGGCGAAACGCGGTAATGGCTGAAGGCGGAGACGACCGCCGCGGCGAGCGCCGCGGGGGTGGGCGCGGAGAACTTGAAACCGTTGCCGGTCCGGGCGCGCGGGTTGAACTCCTCGATGGTGTCGTCCAGCCCCCCGGTCGCCCGGACGATCGGGATCGTCCCGTAGCGGAGGCTGTAGACCTGGGTGAGGCCGGCCGGCTCGAAGCGCGAGGGGAGGAGCGAGTAGTCGGAGCCGGCGATGATCCGGTGGGCGAGCCCCTCGTCGAAACCGAGGATCACCCGGATCCGGCGGGGGAAGGCCCGCTCCAGCTCCTTGAGTCCGCGCTGGAGCGACTCCTCCCCCTCCCCCAGGATGACGAAGGCCGACTCCCGCTCGAGGAGGCGGGGGGCGGCCTGGAGGAAGAGGTCGAAACCCTTCTGGGAGGTAATCCGCGAGACCATACCGACCACCGGGGAGGACGGGGAGGCCTGGAGGCCGGCCTCGCGGATGAGCCGCTCCCGGCAAACCGCCTTGCCCGCAAGGTTCTTACCTGAGTAGCGGGCGGGGAGGGCGCGGTCGGTCTCCGGGTTCCACTCGCCGTAGTCCGCCCCGTTGATGATGGGGAAGAGGTCCCGCCGCCGCCGGCCCAGGACCCCCTCCAGGCCACAACCCATCTCCTCGGTCATGATCTCACGGGCGTAGCGGGCGCTGACCGTGGTCAGAAGGGTCGAGTAGACGAGGCCGGCCTTCATCGGGTTGACCTGCCCGTAGAACTCGATCCCCTCCGGGTTGTAGGCCCCCCAGGGGAGGTTGCAAATGGACATCCGGGCGGCGGGGAAAAGCCCCTGGAAGGAAAGGTTGTGGACGGTGAAGACGCTGGCGGTGCGGGCGAAGAAGGGCTCCTCTCCATGCCGGAAGCGCAGATAGGCGGGCACGAAGCCGGTCTGCCAGTCGTGGCAGTGGATGACCTGGACCCGCTGGCCGGCCCGGCGGAGGGCCCAGAGGACGGCCTCGCAGAAGAAGACGAACCGCTCGGGGTTGTCCGGGTAATCGCGCCCCCCCTCGCCGTAGATCCCGGCCCGCCCGGAGAAGAAGCGGGCGCTCTCCACGCAGTAGGCGGTCAAGGAGGGGGCGATCCGGGCCGTCCAGATCCTTCCTCTCTCCTTCCGATCCCCGACTCGGACCTCGAATTCCTCGGCCCCGGGCGCGATCTCGATCCCCCGCCGCCGGCAGTTCGGGATGACCGCGTCGTAGAGCGGATGGACGAGGATGACCCGGTTCCCCCGTCCGGCCAGGGCGCGGCCGAGGCCGCCGGCGACGTCGGCGAGCCCCCCGGTCTTGGCCAGGGGGACGATCTCGCTCGCGGCCAGGGCGATGGAAAGGGATCCTTCGTCAGGCCTCATGGACGATCTCTCCTCCCACGATGGTCTTCCAGACCGCCCCGCCCTTTTCCCAGATCGCCAGGTCGGCGTCGAAACCGGGGGCCAGGTCGCCCCGCCGTCCCGAGAGGCCCAGGATGCGGGCGGGGTTGAGCGTGGCGGCGGCCAGCGCTCGGGGAAAGTCCATCCCGCCGAAGCGGGCGAGGTTGCGGACCGCCTGGGAGAGGGGCGCGACCGAGCCGACCAGCGTGTCGTCCTCCAGGCGGGCGGCCCCGCCCCGGATGCGGACGGGGCGGCCGGCCATCCGGAAGGAGGCGAAGCGGCGGCCCAGGGCGGCGTTCGCATCGGTGACCGCCGCGATCCTTTCCGGCGGCTTCAGGCGGGAGAGAAGCCGGATCATGACCGGGGCGACATGGACGCCGTCGGCGATGATCTCGCAGTCCACCCCGTCCGCGTCGAGCACCGCCGCCAGGGCCCCCGGTCGGCGCTGATGCAGGGGGGGATAGGCGTTGAAAAGGTGGGTCGCGTAGCTGACGCCGGCCCGGATCGCCCGAACGGCGGTGTCGTAATCGGCCTCGGTGTGTCCGATGGCGGGGATCACCCCCGCGCGCTTGAGGGCGGCGACGACTCGGAAACCGGCGTCGAGCTCCGGGGCGAGGGTCATGATCCGGACCATCCCGTCGGCGAAGGACAGGATCCGCTCCGCGTCCCGGAGGCGGGGGGGGCGGAGATACCTGAGCGGCTGCGCCCCCCGCTTCCCGATGGAGAGAAACGGCCCTTCCAGGTTGAGGCCGAGGATGCGCGCGCCCCCGGGAGGCCGGGCCTGGGCTCGTTTGAGCGCGCGGATGACCTCGAGGATCTCCTCCGGGGAGGAGGCGACGATCGTCGGGAGGACCGCGGTGGTCCCGAAGCGCGCGTGGGCGGCGAGGATGGCGGGAAGGCCGTCCCCCTCCCCTGCCCCGAAGTGTCTTCCCCCTCCTCCGTGGGCGTGGAGGTCGATGAGCCCCGGCGTCAGACGCCTTCCGCGGGCGTCGAGGATGGCGGCGGAAGGGGGCAGCTCGGGGCGAGGAGCGGTCCGGACGCTCTCGATCCTCCCCCCCCGCAGGACGAGGCTCCCCGCCACGGGGGACCGGAGAGGCCGGACGAGGACGGCGTTGACGATGGCGAGGACTGGGGGGCGTTTGCTAGGCATGGGGAACGGAGGGGTCGTCAGAGACAAGGGGCGAAGTCCAAGGCGTCAAATGCAGGTGTGGGGCTTGAGGCATCCAATGTACGACGGCAGGAGAAACTGCCGTTGATTGTTTCGTTCCACTCTACACTTTGCGCCTTAAACCTTACACATTTTCCTCAGCAGCCGCTTCGCCTCCCCCACCAGATAGAACGAACCCGTCACGCAGATCCACCCCCCGGGGAGGCGGGGCAGCGCATGGTAGCAATACCGAAGGGCCTCCTCAAGGTCTTTCACCGTCCGCAGGGGCGGCCGCGGGGCAGCGGCCGCCCGCCGGCAGACCGCGGCGAGGCGGGAGGCCTCAAATGCCCGGGGAGAGGGCGGACTGACCGCCACTGCCTCCCGCGCGAGGGGAAGAAGGGCGCGGGCGATCCCGGCGGCGTCCTTGTCCGCGAGGACCCCCAGGACGAGGAGGAGCGGAGAGGGACCGAGGAATTCGGCGAGGGATTCGGCGAGAACGGCCGCGGCGGCGGGGTTGTGGGCTCCGTCCAGGATGAGGCGGCGGGACGGGACGATCTCGAACCTCCCCGGCCAGGAGACGGAACGGATGGCCCGGCGGATCCGCCCGATCGGCTTGAGACGGCTCGCAGGGTCTCCCGCCTCCCAGGCCGCGATCGCCGTCTTTAAATTCTCCTCTTGGTGGGCCCCAAAGAGGGGGGAGACCAGACCGGGATAGCGGCGGCGGGGGCCGGCGATCTCGAGGACTGTCCTCCCTCCGCCCTCCCGGCGGCGGGAGACGGAATAGCGGAGGCAGGTTTCGATCAGCGGGGAGCGGCGGGACCGGCAGATCCTCCGGATGACCCGGCGGGCGGAGGGCGAGCGGACGGAGGAGACCAGGGGAATCCCCCGCTTGACGATCCCCGCCTTCTCCCGGGCGATCCTCTCCAGTGTCCTTCCCAGGTAGCGGGTGTGCTCCCGGGCGATGTTGGTGATGACGGCCACCGCGGGGACGACGGCGTTGGTAGCGTCGAGGCGCCCCCCCATCCCGACCTCCCAGACCACCGCGTCCGCACCCCGGTCTCGGAAGTAGCGGCAGGCCAGCGCGGTGACCGCCTCGAAATAGGTGGGCGGCGAGCAGCCGGGAGTCGCCGCGGTCGCGGCGATCAGGGGACGGAGGCGGGCGACCCCCTCGACGACCTCGCGCCGGGAGATCGGCCTCCGGTTGATCCGAATCCGCTCCCGGAAGTCCTTAAGGTGGGGCGAGGTATACAGCCCCACCCGCCGGTGGCCGGTCAGGAGCAGGGCCTGGAGGAAGACCGCGGTCGATCCCTTCCCGTTGGTCCCGGCCACGTGATAGAAGACGAGAGAGCGCTCGGGGTGACCGAGGAGCTCGAGGAGGCGGCGGATGTTCGCGAGGCCAAGCTTGATCCCGTGGAGTTCGAGAGAATCGAGATAGGCGAGGGAGGAGCGGTAGGTCAACATACGGAAAAGGTTGCGAAAGGTTACTAGCGGTTACTAGAAGTTACTAATGGTTGCCGGCCAATCGCAACCTTTCGTAACCCTTAGTAACCTATCGTAACCTTTAGTAACCATCGCGGCCTTTGGCTGGCGCCGTGGAATTGAAAAATGCCAGTAAGGTCGCGAGGGTCTTCCTCAGGTCCTTCCTGGCCACGATCATGTCGATCAGTCCGTGCTGGAGGAGAAACTCGGAGCGCTGAAAATCGGGCGGAAGGTCCTGCCGGATGGTCTCCCGGATCACCCGCGGGCCGGCGAAGCCGATCAGGGCCCCCGGCTCGGCGACCAGGATGTCGCCGAGCGAGGCGAAGCTGGCGAGGACCCCGGCCATCGTGGGGTCGGTGAGGACGGAGACGTAGAGGAGTCCGGCCTGGTTCAGCCGGGCGACGGCGCCGCTGGTCTTGGCCATTTGCATCAAGGAGAGGCAGCCCTCGTACATGCGGGCGCCCCCCCCCGATCCCGAGATGGTGACCACGGGGCACTTTTCGGCCAGGGCGAGATCGAAGGTGCGGGCGATCTTCTCCCCCACCACCGATCCCATCGAGCCCATCAGGAAGCGCCAATCGGTCGCGGCCAGGGCGATCCGGATTCCATCGACCGCGGCGCGGCCGCAGAGGACGGCGTCGCTGAGCCCCGTCTTCTTCTGGTTTTCGATAAGCTTCTCCCGGTAGGGCATCGGGACGTTGAAGGAGAGGGGATCGAGCGGGAAAAGCTCGCGGGCGATCTCCTGGAAGGAGCCGGCGTCCACCAGCATGTCAATCCGCTCCCGGGCGTTCAGGGGGAAATGGTATTGGCAATGGGGGCAGACCTTGAAGGACCGCTCCAGCGTCTTCTTGTAGACCACTTCGCCGCAGCGGCTGCACTTCGTCCAGAGGCCGGTGGTGATCGGCCCTTTCTTGATCTGCGGGGGGAGGTCCTTGCGGCGGCGGAAGAAGGACATGGAGCAAGTATAAGATCGAATGCTGACGGGCAGAAGCAAAATGTCACGCGGGATCAGCCACTCCTAAAGTTACGTAAGGTTACGCAAAGTTACGTAAGGATACGTAAGGTTTCCGCGGAGCGTCGTCCGTAACTTTACGTAAGCCCACGTAACCTTACGTAACCCTACGTAACCTTATGCGATTGGATTTGTCCCGCGATCTCCCGCGCCAGATCGGAGAGAGTCTCGTCCCGCGCTCCCATGACCAGGATCACGTCCCCTTCCCTCGCCGCGGCGGCCGTCGCCGCGGCCGCGGACGGGCGGTCGAGGAGACGGGCATCGGCTCCCCGTCTCCGCGCCGCCTCCGCCAGATCATCCGAGGAGACCTCCCTCCGGGCCGTACCCCCGGCGTAGTGGACGGGGAGGAGGAAGAGCTTCCCCTCCGGCCCGAGGCCGGAGGCGAAGGCCTCGGCTAGTTCCTCGAGCGCGAGCTTCAGGGGACCGAAGCCGTGGGGTTGGTAGAGGGCGATTGCCCGCTTCCCCCGGAGGCGGGCGGCGGCGAGCGAGGAGCGCACCTTGGCGGGGTTGTGGGCGAAATCGTCGATCACGACGACCGATCCGGCCCAGACCGTTTCCAGGCGCCGGCGGAGGCCGGGGAAGTCCTGGAGCGCGGCGGCGGAGCGAGCGGGCGCCACACCGAGGGCGGCGGCGGCCGCCGCCGCCGCCAGGGCGTTCAGCGCGTTGTGCTCCCCCGGGAGGGCGAGGGCGAAGGCCGCCCCCCGGAGCCGGAAGCGGACCCCCGCCGCCTCGACCGCGAGGGCTTCGCCATGGAAATCGGCGGGGCCGCGGAATCCGAAGGACTTCTCGCCGGGACGGTTGGGGATCGCTCCCGAGCTGATCGGGCAATCGGCGTTCCGGACCAGGAAGCGCCGGCAGTTTAAGGCGAACTCCGAGAAGATCCCGGAAAGGCGCGGCAGGTCGAAATGGTCGAGGCTGACGTTGGTGACGATCCCCAGCTCCGGGCGGTAATGGACGAGCCCGCCGTCGCTCTCGTCGGCCTCGAAGACGAGCCAGTCCGCCCCGCCCCGGCGCGCGTTCCCCAGGCCGGGAAGTCCGGAACGGAGGGAGGCGCCCAGGGCGAGAGAGGGGTCGAATCCGTTTTGGAGGAGTATCCAGCCGAGGAGGGCGGCGGTGGTGGACTTGCCGTTGGTCCCGGCGACGGCCACCGACCTTTTCCCGTGCGCGAGGCGGGCTAAGATCTCCCAGCGCGCCCTCCGGGGGACCCCGAGCTCGACCGCCCGGGCCAGATCGGGGACAGCGGCTTCCACGGCCGCGGAATGGACCACCTCCGCCGCGCCGACGACGCCGGTCCCGTCCTGGGGGAAGATGGCGACGCCCGATTCTTCGAGCGCGGAGCGGGCCGCGGGGCTGCCGCCCCGGTCGAAGGAGCGGTCGGATCCGCTGACGTCTCTCCCCTCCCAAGCAAGGAGCTGGGCCAGGGCGGACATCCCCGACCCGGCTACACCCACGAAATGTATCCTCCCCTTCAGCTTCGAGTCCATACCGTCCATATCGTCCATATTGTCCATTCCGTCCTATCCTACCGCCCCGCCAGCGCGGCCGCCAGCGCCTCGATCGACACGGGGGAGAAACCGAAGGCGGTGATCGCGGGCGCGGATGGGAAAAGCTCGGCGTCCCGCGGATCCCGGAGGGGGACGAGGAGGCTTTCCGGCCGGCGGGCGAAGAGGGCGCGGAGGCAGGCAGCCTGGCCGGGGCGCCGCCAGGCGTCGGAAGAGGCGGCCAAGACGAGTTCCTCCGGCCGGACGGATTCGACCAGGCCCTTCCACTCCTCGGCCGGGGGATCGGCGGAAGGGCTCAAGACGCGGATACGGAATCCGCGCGCGGCCAGCAGTGCTCCCAGCCCGGCCGTCCCTTCGGCGTCCTCCGCCATCACGGCCGGGTCGGGCGAGAACCAGAAGAGGACGAGGGGGCTTCCGGGCGGCAGGGGGATCCGCCCCTCGGGGTCGCGGAGGACCGCGACCGCCCGGCGGGCGATCGCCCCGGCGAGGAGCGGGCCGTCGGATCGGATGGTTTGGGCCGAAGCGGGCGGGCGGAGCGCCCGGGTCCGGAGGAAGCGGATTCGCCGGGCCGACTCCTCCCCCCGCACGCCCCCTTCCCCGCCCGCGCAGGCGAGGCGCAGCGCGGACAGGGCCTCCTCCCTCTCCGCCGGCTCGTGGCAGACGAGGATGAGATCGGCCCCGGCCAGGAAAGAGCGGACGGCCGCCGCGCCGGCCGTCATCCGCTTCCGGATCGCCCCCATGCCCAGGTCATCGGTGATCACCGCCCCTTGGTAGCCCAACTCCGAGCGGAGAAGTCCGGTGAGGATGGAGCGGGAGATCGTCGCCGGCTCCCCGGCGGGGTCAAGGGCGGGGTAGCCGGCGTGGGAGGTCATCATAGCCGAGACCTCGGAGGCGGCGGCGGCGAAGGGTAGGCAGTCGGTCTCCTTAAGCTCGGCGGCGGAAACCGCGATCCAGGGGAAGTCGAGGTGGGAGTCGACCGCGGCCCGTCCCTTGCCCGGGAAGTGCTTGGCCGTCGCGAGAATCCCCGCGTCTTCCATCCCCCGGATCAGGGCGAGGCCGAGGGCCGCCGTCCGCCCGGGATCCTCGCCCAGGGAGCGGAGACCGGGGCCGGGATTGCCCTCGGGGCGGCGGAGGTCGAGGACGGGGGCCAGGTTGAGGTTGACTCCGACCTCCCGGAGCTCCCGCCCCGTCACCAGGCCCTGGCGGTAGGCGCTCTCTTCGTCCCCGCCCCGGCCCAGGGCGAGGTTGCCGGGGAAGAGGCTGAAACCGTCGCGAAGCCGGGCGACCGGGCCGCCCTCCTGGTCGACGGCGATCAGGAGCGGCAGGTCGGAGACGGAACTCCGCATCTCCTGGAGCGCGCGGCAGAGAGCCCGCGTCCCCTCCCGGCCGCGGAGGTTGCGGCGAAAGAGGATCACGCCCCCGACTCGGTCCCGGACGATCAACCGTTCCAGGCCGGCCGAGGGGGAATCGCCTTCGAATCCGAAGAGGCAGAGTTCTCCGGGATCAACGCTCATGCGCTGATTTCGATTGCTGCTCCGGGCGAGCCTGGATTATGATAAAAAAAGCTGGTCTGACCGTTTTCACCCTTCCCATGAACGACCAGAGCCGCAATAACGCCTCCGACGGCAACGGCAAAAGCTCATTCTGCCGGGCCGAGTGGGCGGCGATCGAAAAGCACCGAGAGAAGCTCTCCCGGGAGCTCGGCCGACCGGTCTCCCTGAAAAAGGTCCTGGAGTCCTGGACGCCGGAGTGCTCCGCCGCCTGGCGCGAGGAGTACATGCGCAAGGCCTTCCACGCCCAGGTGCAGGAGATCCTGAAGCACAAGTGGATCGAATCGGAGAAGGCCGGCCACGACCTCGGCAAGGCCGCGATCGAGGACTGGATCGCGAAATACGCCCATCTCTGGCGCCAATGGTGGGAGGAGCAGCAGAAGTAACCGACTGGTTCATGGGCAAGGGCAAGGTTATTGGTCTGGTCGATGGGTAAGGTTATTGGTGGGGCCCGGCCGCACCTAACCCTAGCCCTTTTCCCAGACCATTAACCTCACCCTTGCCCTCCGATTATTTTTCCCGCCGTCCCATCCGCTGGCGGCACAGCTTCTCGTACATCGCCTTCGTCTTCTCGGCGATCGACTCCCAGCTGAAGTGGTCCACCACCCGCCGGCGGCCCTCTCGCCCCATCGCCCGCGCGCGGGCGGGGTCGCGGAGAAGGGCGTTGACCGCGCGGGCGATCTCGTCGGAGCGGCTGGGCTTGACCAGGAGGCCCGTTTTCTCCGGGACCACCACCTCCAGGATCCCCCCCACCGCGCTCGCCACCACCGGCGTCTCGCAGGCCATCGCCTCCAGGTTGATGATCCCGAAGGGCTCGTAGACCGAGGGGCAGATGAAGACCCGGGCGCCGGAGTAGAGCTCGCGGTTCAGCCGGTCGCCCAGGTTTTCATGGATCCAGACGATGTTCTTCTTCCCCTTGACCTTCCCCTGCATCCGCTCCTCGTACTCCTTCGTGTCCGCCCCCACCGCCTCCATTACGACCTGCGCCCCGATCCGGTCGGCGGCGTCGATCAGGTACTCCATCCCCTTCTGGGCGGTGGGCCGGCCGACGAAGAGCACGTAGTCCTCGGCGATCCCGTAGCGCTCCTTGAGCCCGCGGGAGAGGGGCGTGCGCTTCCAGGTCTTGAGGTCGATCCCGTTATGGATGACCTCCACCCGGGAGGGATCGACCGCGAAGTTCTTGACGATGTCCTCCTTCATCATCTTCGAGACCGCCACCACCCGGTCGGCGTTTTCCAGCCCCACCTTTTCCATCCAGGCGCTGACGTAATAGGCCTCGGCCAGCTGGTCGACCTTCCAGGGGCGCAACGGCTCCAGGCTGTGGGAGGTGGCGACGAAGGGGATCCCGTAGAGCTTCTTCGCCCAGAAGCCGCCCAGGTGGCCGTACCAGGTGTGGGTATGGACCACGTCGGCGTCGATCCCGTCGCAGAGCATGAGGAGGTTGGTGAAGAGTGTGTTGAGGAGGGAGTCGAACTTGGGCTGGGCGGCGCAGTGGAGCGGGAGGGAGGGCGCGTAGCCCTTGGCCCGCACCTTCCCCTGCTTGCCCCGCTGCTCGCCGAAGCAGCGGACCTCGACCTCCATCAGGGCGGAGAGGCAGCGGGCGAGCTCCCGGAGATGGACGCCGGCTCCGCCGTAAACGTGGGGGGGAAACTCGCGGGCCATGAAGATGACTTTCATAAGCGGGCCTTTCGACGTATCAGTCGTTGACAACGTTAAAATCATTCAAGACGCTGGAAACGTTGCCGGTAGCACGTTGCCGTTCGCGTAATTCGCGAAATTCGTAGTTACTAAATCGCCGAGCCAGAGCCGAGCCCAATCATTCGCGCTTTATTCGCGTCCATTCGCGGTTGATGCTTTCTCCAGCCGGAGGATGACCGCCGGGTTCTCGCGGGGGTCGAGGTGGACCGTGTTCTCCCGCCCCTTCCAGGTCCAGGTCTTCCCGGTGATCAGCTCCCGAAGGGGATAGCTCTCGTCCGAAGCCAGGCCGAAAGCCTCCACCGGGACGGTTACCCGTCCGGCGTGGGCGGCGAAGGGATCGAGGTTGACCGCGACCAGGACGTGGTTGACGCGGTCGGGGGAAGACTTCGAGTAGAAGAGGATGTTGTCGTCGGTGGAGTTGTGGAAGCGGAGGTTGTCGTAGAACTGGAGGGCCCGGTTCTCGTTCCGGATCCGGTTGAGGCGGGCGATGTAGTCCTTGATGTTCCCCGGCCGGTTCCAGTCTCGGACCTTGATCTCGTACTTCTCGGAGTCCTTGTACTCCTCGCGGCCGGGCAGGGCCTCGTTCTCCAGGAGCTCGTAGCCGCTGTACATCCCGAAGGCCGAGGAGAGGGTGGCGGCGAGCGCGATGCGCAGGCGGAAGGCGGGCTCCCCCCCCTTCTGAATGATCGGGGGCAGGATGTCGGGCGTGTTGGTGAAGAGGTTGGCCCGGAGGAAGTCCTTGAGATAGCTCCGGGTCAGCTTGGTGAAATACTCGATCAGCTCGTTCTTGCCGTTCCGCCAGGTGAAGTAGGAATAGGACTGGGAGAAGCCGGCCCGGGCCAGCTCCTCGAGCTTGTCGTAGTTGGTGAAGGCCTCGGAGAGGAAGACGATTTCGGGGTGGGACTCTTTGATCCCCCGGATCAGCCACTCCCAGAACTCGGTCGGCTTGGTGTGGGGGTTGTCGATCCGGAAGGCCTTCACCCCCTGCTCGATCCAGAAGTCGAAGAAGAAGCGGACCGCCTTCCACATCGCATCCTGGTCCTTCGGGAAGAAGTTGAGCGGGCAGACATCCTCGTACTTCTTGGGGGGGTTCTCGGCGTAGCGGATGGACCCGTCTGGGTTGTGGAAGAACCAGTCCGGGTGCTCCCGGATCCAGGGATGGTCGGGGGAACAGTTGGAGGTGAAGTCGATCGCGACCTCCATCCCCAGACCTTCGGCGGCGCGGACCAGGCGGCGGAAATCCTGGATCGTCCCCAGTTCGGGATGGACCGCGGTATGGCCGCCGGTGGCGTCCCCGACCGACCAGGGGCTCCCCGGGTCGCCCGGGCCGGCGAGAAGGCTGTTGTTCCTTCCCTTGCGGTTGGTCTTCCCGATCGGGTGGATCGGGGGGAGGTAGAGGACGTCGAAGCCCATCTTCCGGATGTCCGGGAGGCGCTCGGCCATGTCGCGCAGGGTGCCGTGGACCCCTGGACGGGTCCCCTGGGAGCGGGGGAAGGCCTCGTACCAGGCGGCGAAACGGGCGCGGACCGGTTCGACCACGACTTCCAGCTCGCGGTAACGGAGCGGGCGGGCGCCGGGGAGGGCGGCCTCCACGCGGTAGAGATACGTCCCCGGGCGGGAGAAGAGGACGGAGCCCTCCCAGCACCCCCGCGCGCCGGGGCGCAGGGAGGTGCGCGACCATTCCCCGCCCGGCGCTTTCTTCTCCCGCACGAGCAGGGCGACCGAGGACGGGGAGGGTCCGGCGATGACCGCGCGGACTTCGAGCGGGCGGTCGGTCTCGGTCTTCACCGGATAGCGGCCGCCTTCGATTTCTGGATAGACTGCTGCGATTCGGGCGCTGGGAATCTTCTCCGTCTTGCTTTTCACGCCGATGGTCTCCGCGGGTGAATGAAGCGGGCGTTTCCTTCGGGGGGCAACTATAGCGGAGAGGGAGGATACCGACAACGAAAAAGAGGCGGAGGAAGGACGCTAGGGTGGGAGGACGGTAGGATGAAGGTGCGGAAGGACGGGAGGACGATAGGACGAAATGGACAATATGGACGAAATGGACGATATGGACGAGATGGACGGCAGGGGCGTATGGACGGCACAGAGCCCCGAAGAAAGCCTCCCTCTCCGTCCCTTATTGTCCATAGCGTCCATATTGTCCATAGCGTCCATTGTCCATAGCGTCCATACCATCCCTGCCGTTTCCCTCTCCCTTGCCCCCGTTCCCTCGATCCGCTACACTCGCGCCATGTTCAAGATCCTCCACCGCTACATCGGCCGGTCGGTCCTCTTCACCTTTATAGCCACGCTCCTGGTGATGATCGGCATCCTCTGCCTGGGGAACCTCCTCCAGATCGCCGATCTGATCGTGAAGGGGATGGACCCCGCCCTGATCGGGAGGTTCCTCGGCTTCCTGATCGTCAGCCTCCTCCAGGAGTCGATCCCGATGGCCATCCTCACCTCGACGCTCCTCGTCTTCGGGCGCCTCTCCTCCGACAACGAGATCACGGCCATGCGGGCCTGCGGCGTGGGCCTGCCGACGATGACCTTCCCGGTCGTCGCCCTGGGCGTGGCCCTGACCTTCGTCTCGATCTACCTGAACAACACCGCCATCCCCAACTATTCCCTGGCCACCCGCAAGCTCAAAGCCCAGATCGGCCTCAAGGACCCCGAGCTCCTCCTGGAGCCCGGCGAGTTCATCAAGCTCCCGGGCTACGCGATCAGCGTGGAGGCGAAACGGGGCGGATACCTCCACAACGTCTGGATTTACCAATACCAGGAGGGCAAGCTCGCGAGCGCCATCTTCGCCCGGCGGGCCAAGATCGACTCGGGCGCGGACCGCTCTTCCTTCGGCCTCCACCTCTACGACGGCTCCATCGACGAATACGACCGGAAGAACCCCCAGATCAGCACCCGGACGACCTTCGGCTATCTCAAGCAGCCGATCGACCTCACGTCGTTCCTGGAGGAGGAGAAGGAGATCGAGGCGGACAAGCGGACCAAGGACATGACCCGGATCGAGCTCCTCCGGAACCGGGAGGAGATGCTCCTCCAGCACGCGGAGGCGCTCGGCCAGCTCCGGGCGCTCCTCCAGAGCCGGGTGGCCGTCCCCGACGGCCGGCCTTCCCTCCGGCAGCTCATGCGCTGGCGGGCGATCGACCTCGGCAGCGACCAGGAGAACACCCACCGGGACATCCTGGTCAAGCACCTGGAAGGCCTGCGTTCCATGATCTCCGAGGTCACCACCGAGATGCACAAGCGCCTCTCCCTCTCCACCGCCTGCCTCGCCTTCGTCCTGATCGCCATCCCCCTGGCGATCAAGGCCCACCGCTCGGAGAAGTCGATCGGGATGGCCATCTCCCTGGTCCTGATCTTCGTCTTCTACATCTTCATCCTCTACGCCAAGGCCGTGGCCGACTCCCCCGAGCGCTATCCGCAGCTGGTCATCTGGATCCCTAACCTCGTCTACCTGGCCACGGGGGCGGTCTGGATGGCCCGGTTCAGCCGCATCTAATTTTCGATTTCTGATCGCGGAGCGCGGATTTATACTGGCGGCATGTTCCGCCTCCTCGACAGGTATATCCTCCGAAGCTTCCTCTCCCCTTTCCTCTACTGCTTGGTCGCCTTCATCCTCCTCTTCATCATCGGCGACCTCTTCGAGCGGCTGGACGACTTCCTGAAGATCCCCGGCTGGTTCCCGGTGATGCTCAAATACTACGCCCTCTTCGTCCCCTCGATCCTCGTCTACATCACCGCCATCGCCGTCCTCCTCGCCCTCCTTTATGCCCTGGGGCGGCTCCAGAAGAACAACGAGATCGCGGCCATGCGCTCGGGCGGGATCAGCGTCTTCCGGATCGCCCGGCCCCTCATCGTCTTCTGCCTCCTCCTCAGCCTGCTCGTCCTCTACCTGAACGAGACCGTCGTCCCTCAGACCGCGAGGCAGACCGCCCTGCTCAAGGAGAAGCAGTTGGAGGCCTCCGGCCGCCTCAACGAGGTCCTGAAGAACGTCGTCTTCTACAACCCCCTGACCGGCCGGAGCTACGACTTCGAGACCTTCGAGACCCGCTCCAACTCCGCCGCCGGCGTCACCGTCTACGAGCAGAGGCCGGACGGCAGCACGGCGCGGCGGATCACGGCGCGGCGCGCGATCTTCCGCGACGGGTCCTGGTGGCTGGCCCAGGGGACGGTCGACAGCTATCCGCCCGGCCGCCTGCCCGAGAAGCGAAGATTCACCAAGGAGGAGTTCGCCTTCGAGATCCGTCCGGAGGACCTGCGGGAGTCCCTGAAGGAGATGGAGGCCTTGAGCTACGGGGAGCTCAAGCGCTCGCTGGAGAGGAAGCGCGGCTTTCCCCCCGCTTCCCTCCGCCCCGCCCTGATCCTCCTCCACCAGAAGATCGCCATGCCCCTGGCCTGCCTGATCATGGGGCTGATCGGGGTCTCCTTTGGGCTCCGCCTCGGGCGGGGGGGGGTGCTGGCGGGGGTGGGGATGAGCCTGATCTTGGGCTTCTTCTACTACGTCCTTTATTCCCTGGCCGGAGCCCTGGGGAAGCAGGGTTACCTCCCCCCTTGGCTGGCGGCCTGGATGGGAAACCTGGTCTTCGGGGCCACCGGGTTAACGATGCTGGCGCGGTTGAAATAAAAAATTCCCTTCGCCGCAAGCGGCGAAGGGAATTTTTTACTTACTGATTTTCCCCTCCGGGGAAAATCAGGTCCCCATCTCCCACGACGCCAGGTACTTCTTCTGCTCGGCGGTGAGGGCGTCGATGGAAACCCCCTCGGACTTGAGCTTGAGGGCGGCGACCAGGGAGTCGATGGCGGCGGGGACCTTGTGGACCTGCTTCCCGAGCTTCCGGGCGTTCTTGACCATGTGCTCGGTGCAGAGGGCCTGGTTGGCGAAGGACATGTCCATCACCGCCGCCGGGTGCCCCTCCGCCGCGGCCAGGTTGATCAGCCTCCCCTCGGCCAGGAGATAGAGGCGGCGGCCGCCCTTCAGGCGGAACTCCTCCACGAAGGGCCGCACCTTCCGGCGGGAGACGCTCAGCTTCTCGAGCCCGGGTATGTCGATCTCGACGTTGAAGTGGCCGGAGTTGGCGATGATCGCCCCGTCCTTCATCCGGCGCATGTGCTCGGACCGGATCACGTTGATGTCCCCGGTCAGGGTGACGAAGACGTCGCCCCGCGACGCGGCCTCCGCCATCGGCATCACCCGGAAGCCGTCCATGGCCGCCTCCAGGGCCCTTAAGGGGTCGACCTCGGTCACGACCACCTCGGCCCCCATCCCCCGGGCGCGCAGGGCGAACCCCCGCCCGCACCAGCCGTAGCCCGCCACCACCACGGTCCGGCCGGCGAAGAGGACGTTGGTCGCCCGGATGATCCCGTCCACGGTCGACTGGCCGGTCCCGTAGCGGTTGTCGAAAAGGTGCTTGGTCATCGCGTCGTTGACCGCGATCACCGGGAAGGCGAGGACTCCGTCCCGCTCCATCGCCCGGAGGCGGATGACGCCGGTGGTCGTCTCCTCCATCCCGCCGATCACCTCTTCGATCAGGGACGCCCGGTCCTTCTTGGAGAGGGCGGCCGCCCAGGCCGAGACCGAGGGGTTGAGGTCCTTGATCCGACCGAGGGCGATGAAGAGGAGGCTGGAAACGAGGTCGGCCCCGTCGTCCATGGTGATCCGCGGGCGGTGGGCCAAAGCCGCCCGGATGTGGTCGTAGTAGACCGCGTCGCTCTCCCCCTTGACCGCGTAGACCGGGATGCCGAAGCCGGCGACCAGGGAGGCGGCCACGTCGTCCTGGGTGGAGAGGGGGTTGGAGGCGCACAGGACCGCGTCCGCCCCGCCGGCCTTGAGCGTCCGCACCAGGTTGGCGGTCTCGGTGGTGACGTGGAGGCAGCAGGAGATCCGGACCCCCCGGAGTGGCTTCTCCCGGGCGAAGCGGCTGCGGATGAGGCGGACCACGGGCATGTTATTCTCCGCCCACTCGATCCGCGCCTTCCCTTGCTCGGCCAGGCCGAGGTCTTTGACGTCGCAGTCCATGATCAGTTCCCTACGGGAGATGGTTTCTCCCTTGACGGGTTGAGGTTCAACGGTTCAGCGGTTCACGGTTCAATGGTTAAACGATTCACGGTTCAGGGTTCACGGCTAGGGACCAACCGTTGAACCGCTGAACCGTGAACCCGGAACCGCGTTCCCTGTCTACTTGGCCGCCTTCTTGAGCGCCTCGGCCTTGTCGGTGTTCTCCCAGGGCAGGCCCTCGTCCTCCCGGCCGAAGTGGCCGTAGGCGGCCGTCTTCTGATAGATCGGGCGGCGGAGGTCGAGCATCTCGATCATCCCCCGCGGGGTGAGCTGGAAGTGGTCGCGGATCAGCTTGATCAGCTTCTCCTCGGCGATCTTGCCCGTCCCGTGGGTGTTGGCGTAGACGGAGACCGGCTCGGCCACGCCGATGGCGTAGGCGAGCTGGATCTCGCAGCGCTCGGCCAGCCCCGCGGCCACGATGTTCTTAGCCACGTAACGGGCGGCGTAGGAAGCGGAGCGGTCGACCTTGCTGGGGTCCTTGCCGGAGAAGGCGCCGCCGCCGTGCGGCACTTCGCCGCCGTAGGTGTCGACGATGATCTTGCGCCCGGTCATCCCGGTGTCGGACTGGGGGCCGCCCACCTCGAACTTGCCGGTCCCGTTGACGATCCACTGGGTCTCCCCTTCCTTGTAGAAGTCCTTGAGCACCGGCTTGATCACCGCGTCCCGGACCTTCTTCTTGGCGTCATCGCACATGAACTGGCCGGTCTTGTCCACCACCTCGTGGGTGTGCTGGGCGGCCAGGACCACGCGGGGGAGGGAGACCACCTTCCCGCCGCGATACTCGGCCGTGACCTGGGACTTGCCGTCCGGGCCGAGCCAGGGGAGGGTCTTGTCCTTCCGGACCTTGGCCAGTTGGCGGCAGAGGCGATGAGCGAGCATGATCGGCAAGGGCATCAGCTCCTTGGTCTCGCGGCAGGCGTAACCGACCATCAGCCCCTGGTCGCCGGCCCCGCCGGTGTCCACGCCCATGGCGATGTCCGGAGACTGGCGCCCGATGGCGTTGATCACCGCGCAGGAGCGGTAGTCGAAACCATAGCGGTAGTCGGTGTAGCCGATGTCCTTGAGGGTGGCGCGGACCAGGCGGGGGACGTCGACGTAGGTGGTGGTGGTGATCTCGCCACCGACCACGACCATGCCGACCGTGATGAAGGTTTCGCAGGCCACCCGGCCCTTGGGATCGTCGGTCAGGACGGCGTCGAGAACGGCGTCGGAGATCCGGTCGCAAACCTTGTCCGGATGTCCTTCCGTCACCGACTCCGAGGTGAAGATATAATGCTGGGGCTTCATGTCTCCTCCTGTTTGTGGTTCGTCAAGCTATTCCCGAAACAGGGTAACTTACGCTACCGAAGTGGCCCGCGCAAGCGAATATTTGTAAAAACAGGCGCGGGAGCCAGGGGGGCAGGGTTCAGGGGTCAGGGTTCAGGGTTCAGGGGGCAGGGGTCAGGGGGCAGGAATGGCGATGCGTCCTTGGCTCCGCGCGATTTCATTTCCTGAACCCTGAACCCAGAACCCTGGTCATTGCCCCTTGTCCGCCCTCCCGGTCTCCCACTCCAAGAGCGCCGGGGCGACGGCGGCCAGGAATTTCTGGGCCTCGGAGCGGATCTCCGAGGCCGCCCGGTAGCCGAGGGTCTTCTTCGCCAGCGCGCGCACCTCGGGGAGCTTGAGCGAACGAATGAGCTTCTTGATCTCCGGCACCATCGCCGGGCTGACGCTGAACTCGTCCAGGCCGAGCCCCAGGAGGATGGGGACGGCGTGGACGTCGCCCGCCATCTCCCCGCACATCCCGACCCAGATCCCCTGGGCGTGGGCGGCCTCGATCACCTGGCCGACCAGCCGGATCACCGCCGGGTGGAGGGGCTCATAGAGGTAGGCGATCTTCTCGTTCACCCGGTCCACCGCCAGCGAGTACTGGATCAGGTCGTTGGTCCCGAGGCTGAAGAAATCGACCTCCCGGGCCAGGACGTCCGCGGTCAGGGCGGCCGAGGGGACCTCGATCATGATCCCCGTCTCCAGCGCGGGGTTGAAATTCCGCCCCGAGGACTTCACCTCCTCCTTCGCCTCCTCCCAGACCTCGAGGACCCGCTTCAGCTCCGAGTAGCCGGAGATCATGGGAAACATGATCTTGACGTTGCCGTGCACGCTGGCCCGGAGGATCGCCCGGAGCTGGACCTTGAAGATCTCCTTGTGCTCCAGGCAGAAGCGGATGGCCCGCCAGCCCAGGAAGGGGTTGATCTCCCGGGGGATCTCCAGGGGGGAGTCGAACTTGTCTCCGCCCAGGTCGAGCGTGCGGATGATCACCGAGTGCGGCTTCAGGCGGCGGGCGACCATGTTATAGGCCTGGAACTGCTCCTCCTCGGAGGGGAGGTCGCCCCGTCCCAGGTAGAAGAACTCGGTCCGGTAGAGCCCCACCCCCTCCGCCCCGTGGGAGATGACCGAGGGGAGGTCCTCGGGCATCTCGATGTTCGCGGCCAGGGTCACCCGGAAACCGTCCCGGGTCTCCGCCGGCAGGTCCTGGAGGATCTTGAGCTGGCGCTCGAAGCGGGCGAAGCGGGACTTCTCGCGGGCGATCTTGGCCAGGGTGGCGCGGGAGGGATGGAGGATGAAGAGGCCCCGGGTCCCGTCCACCACCACCGGGTCGCCGGTGTGGACGGCGGCGTAGACCGAGCGGAGGCCGACCACCGCGGGGATGGCGAGCGAGCGGGCCATGAGGGCGGTGTGCGAGGTGCGCCCGCCGACGTCGGTCGCGAACCCGATCACCTTGCCCCGGTGCATAAGGGCGGTATCCGAGGGGGAGATGTCGTGGGCGATCACCACCACCTCTTCGGTCAGGGCGGCCAGGTCCTGGCGCTTGCGTCCGGTCAGGTTGTGCAGGACCCGGCGGGCGACGTCGCGGATGTCGGTCACGCGCTCCTTGATGTAGTCGTCCTTCATCTGGCCGAAGGCGGAGGCGTATTTCCGGATCACCTCCTGGAAGACGTGCTCCGCGTTGACCCGCTTGGCCTCGATCCCCCGCACCACTTCCTCGATCAGGGCCCGGTCCTCGACCACCAGGAGGTGGGCGTCGAAGAGCGAGGTCTGATCCCGGTCCAGGCGCTGGGCGAGCTCCTTGCGGATCTCCATCAGCTCCTTGCGGGTGGCGATCAGGGCGTCCTCGAAGCGGGCGACCTCGGCCGGGACCTCCTCCTCCCGGATGGTCCGGGGGGCGACGGTCGCCTCCTCGATGTTGAAGAGGTGGGCCTTGCCCATCACCACACCGGGGGAGGCGGCGACGCCCTCGAAAATGAGCTCCTTGTTCATAAGCGACAGTCGGTTGAGACTAACAGCCGATGGGTAAGGGTCAGGAGGTGGGTTTGGTATATGGGTTAGGTTAATGGGTGGAAGCGCCGCACCCATGACCTGACCCATCGACCAGACCCACTTCTTAACCTTAACCCATCACCATCATATTGAGTTGGATCGCCGGCCGCGCGCGGCAAACACAACGCTCCGATCACGATCATTCCTCGCCGAACTTACCTTCCACCAGGGATTCGATCTCCCGGACCGCCTGGGCGGCGTCCTCGCCGCTCGCGATCACCCGCAGGGACGTCCCCTGGGGAGCGGCGAGCATGAGCACGCCCATGATGGACTTGGCGTTCACCTTTTCCCCCCCGCGGACGAAGACGATGTCGGAGGAGAACCTGCTCGCCACCTTGACGAGTTGGGCGGCCGGGCGGGCGTGCAAGCCGAGCTTGTTCCCGATGAGGATGGTCTTGGTGATCTCTTTCACTACTAGTCAATGGGCGAAGGCTAGGTTATTACTCTTCTTTTGGCCCTCTCCGCATCCGCTCCTTGATCTGGCGGTCGAGCGCCTGGGCCGGGTGGTAGCCCATCATCTTGATCCGATGGTTGAGGGCGGCCACCTCGATCAAAAGCGCGAGATCGCGGCCGGGCCGGACGGGGATAAGGAGATGGGGGATGGTCACTCCCAGAAGGGTATGGCGCCCCTCGTCCAGCCCCAGGCGCTCGTACTCCTTCTCGGGGTCCCACTGCTCCAGGGTGACCGCCAGGTCGATGCGCTTCCGCTGGCGGACGCAGCCGGCGCCGAAGAGGGTCCCGACGTTGATGATCCCCAGCCCCCGGATCTCCATGTGAAAACGAGTCAGCTCCGACCCCTCCCCGAGCAGGTTCTCGCCCTCCACCAGGCGGACGTGGACCATGTCGTCGCTGATCAGGCGGTGGCCGCGCTCGACCAGGGAGAGGGTGCACTCGCTCTTGCCCACTCCGCTCTTGCCCATGATCAGGACCCCCACTCCGTAGACCTCGACCAGGTTGGCGATAATCGAGGTATGGGGCGCGAGGGTTTCCTCCAGGTAGATCGTGCAGACGCTCATCAGGCGGATGGTGAGCAGCGGCGAACGGAAGACCGGGATCCCCAGGCGGTCCGCCTCCTCCAGAAGCTCGCCGGGCGGGGCGTAGTTGCGGGCGATGATGCAGAAGGGGATGCGCTGGGCCAGAAAGCGCTTGAGGACCGCCCGCCGGTCGGCCGCGGGCAGACCGCGCAGATACATGATCTCGACCTTCCCCAGCACCTGGCCGCGGCGGAAGGCGAAATGCCTGAAGTGGCCGCAGAGGGCCAGGCCGGGGCGGTTAAGGGCCGAGACCAGGATGCGCCGTTTCAGGCCCTTCTCCCCCGCGGCCAGGGTCAGGCGCAGGCGCGAGGAGAGGTTCTCGTAGAACTGGCGAACGGTGATGCCCTTCATAAAGATAGTCCGTGGGTTAGGGTTATGAAGTGGGTTTGGAAAATGGGTAAGGTCAATGGTGGGGTCGCGTGGACGACGAATAACGCTTGCCAGGCCACACCTTACCCTAACCCATCGACCAGACCAATAGCTTTACCCTTACCCATCAACTTCCCCGTGACCTCCGCCGCGGAGGGCGATCATTGAGCCGGCGAGGTCCGCCGACTAGAGTTCTATGAGACCCAGATTGCCGTCGTGCTTCCGGTAGACGATGCACACCCGCTTCGTCGCCTCGTCCCGGTAGACGAGGAAGGCGAGGCTCGAGGCGCGCATGTGGAGGGAGGCCTCCCGTTCGCTGAGCGTCCGGATCTCGAAATTCTCCTCGCGCACCAGCCGGGGGACGTCCCCCGGCAGCTCGACCGGGGCCGCCGGGGCGGGGACCAGGCGGCGCCTCCGATCCCCGGCCCGCTCCTTGATCTTCTCCAGGCGGCGGACGGCCTTCTCCGCCACCTCGTCGATGGCCGCCCGCAAGTCCTTGTCCCGGGTCCGCAGGCTGATCGGGGGGCCCCCGGGGTTCAGGTTCACTTCGACCGCGTACCCCCGTTTCTCCGCCTGGATGATCATGTGGGCGTCGGTGGCCTTCGGCCAGACGCGCTCGCAGCGCTCGAGCAGGCTACGGGCGTGCTCCTTGATCTCCGCGGCGACGTCCCCGTGCCGGACCGTGATTGTGATCTGCATTTCCGGATACCTCCTTTGGACCGAAGGTTCACGGTTCAGGGGTTCAGAGGTTCATGAGCTTTCATCAACCGTTGAACCCTTGAACCGTGAACCGCTGAACCCTGCCATCGTTGAACCGCTGAACCGTGCATTCGCCTTCTCGGGCGAATTCACATGGTGAACTTTTCCCCCAGGTAGATCTCCCGGGCCTGCGGGTTGTTGGTCAGCTCCTCGCTGGTCCCGGAGATGAGGATGCGGCTCTCGAACATGATATAGGAACGGTCGGTGATGGAAAGGGTCTCGCGGACGTTGTGGTCGGTGATCAGTATCCCCATCCCCTTCTTCTTCAGGTCCCGGATAATCTGCTGGACGTCGAAGACCGCGATCGGGTCGACGCCGGAGAAGGGCTCGTCCAGGAGCATGAGCTTGGGGGAGATCACCAGGGCCCGCGAGATCTCGAGCCGTCGACGCTCTCCCCCGGAGAGGGTGTAGGCCTTGTTATTCGCTAGGTGCTCGATGCCTAGTTCGGTCAGAAGCTCCCGGGCCCGGCGGCGGCGGGCGGACCTCTTCAACCGCAGCGTCTCCAGGATGGCCAGCAGATTCTCCTCGACCGTGAGGTTGCGGAAGATCGACGGCTCCTGGGAAAGGTAGCTGATGCCGAGCCGGGCCCGCCGGGACATCGGCCAGCGGGTGATGTCCTGCCGGCTGAAGAAGACGCTCCCCGCGCTGGCCTTGATCAGCCCCACCACCATGTAAAAGGTAGTGGTCTTGCCCGCGCCGTTGGGGCCGAGCAGGCCCACGATCTCCCCCTGGTTCACCGAAAGGCAGACGTTGTCCACCACCTTGCGGTACTTGTACATCTTGACCAGGTTCTCGGTTCTTAAGATCTCGTTCATTTTCCCCGCGCGGCGCGGCGCCGCGGGTAAAAGTATTTGCCCGCGAACCGCCTCCCGGGCCCACGGCTCAGAATCCGATTTCCACGTCCTTCTCGGGGACCACGTTTACCCCCGGCGCCCCCTCCACCCGCATCTCCTGGCGGTCGAGGAAAAAGGTGATCGTCTCCCCCCGGACCGTGCCTTCCGCCTGGCTGATCGTCGCCTGGCCGGCCATGACCACCTTTTTCTCCTGCGGGTAGTATACCACCGTGTCCGAGCGGCCTCTCCGCTGTCCCATCTCGACCGTCACTCCGCCCAGGGCCTCCGCCTTCTCCACGGTCTTCCCCCGGTCGGAGAAGTGGATGACCAGCTTCTCCGAGCGCAGCGTCCCCCGGGGGTTCTTGATCAGCGCGTTGCGGTAGAAGGTGACCAGGTTCTTTTCGTAATCGACCGTCAGGTTGCCGTCGCAGGTCACCACGGTCCAGTCTTCGGCCGGAGTGGGGCTGGGCGCGGGCGGAGGCGTCGCGGAGGCGAGGGCCAGCGCGCCGAGGAGGAGGGCCGCGATCATAGCGGGAACAGCCCCTGGTTCCCCTGCTCCTTGATCAGGACCCGGATGTCCTCCATCACCCGGACCGTCTTCGCCTTGGGATCCCAGGCGATTCCCCGCCCGGTGAGGACCATCCCTTCCCGGCGCAGGGTCACCCGCTCGTCGCCGGCCGACACCTCGTTGGTGCGGGAGTTGAAGATCACCCGGTCGACCTGGATCTTGAGGTCCCCGGTCTCGGGATCGTAGGATTGGGCGAGGAGGCCGCCGATCTCGATCATCTGCCGGGAGAGAAACTTGGCCATGGTCCCCTTGAGAACCCAGGCGATCTCGCCCGCCTGGTCCGGGATGAAGCGCTCGAAGCCCCCGCCGATCTGCTGGTCGGCCGCCAGGGGCGGCGTCTGCCCCCGGACGGCCGGGAGGCAGACGAGGGCGAGTGCCGCCCCGAGGGCCAGCGCCGCGATGGCTGGATCACGTTTCATGTTCTGCGGGCGGACAGGATGAGGTCGACGACTTCCATCACCGCCCCCTCTCCGCCGCGGCGGCGGCAGCGGTAATCGACGACCGGGTCGAGGCCGGGATGGCCGTCCGCGGGCGTGGCGGCGAAACCCGCCGCCGCCAGGATTTCCCGGTCGGGGAGATCGTCTCCGACGGCCGCGGTCTCGCCGAGCGGCCAGCCCCGCCGGAGCGCGAGGGCGCGGAAGGCGGACGCCTTCCGCCGGACCCCCTGCCGGACCACCGTCACCCCGAGCTCCCGCGCGCGCCGGAGGACGGCCGGCGATTTCCGGCCGCTCAGGAACGCCACCTCGATCCCGGCGGAAAGAGCGCGCGCGATCGCCGAGCCGTCGCGAACGTGGAAGGCCTTCAGTTCCCCTCCGGCGGCATCGAGGAGTATCCGGCCGTCGGTCAGGACGCCGTCCACATCCAGGACCAGGAAACGGACGCGGGCCGCGCGGGCGGACACGTCACTTTTCCGGAGCTTCCTCCGCATCTTCAACTTCCTAACCCTTACCCATCGACCAGATTATACGATCCCCGCGTTCAGCAGGTCCTGGATGTCGAGAAGGCCGAGCGGCCTTCCCCGGGGGGAGATCACCGGGATCTCGTCCACCTTCCGGTCGCTCAGGAGGCGCAAGGCCTCCGCCGCCAGGGTTTCGGGGCCCAGGGTGAGGGGGGAGCGGGTCATCACGTCCCGGACCGGGCGGGAGAGGACCCCCCGGTCCTTTTCGATCTGGCGGCGAAGATCGCCGTCGGTGAAGATACCGGAGATGCGGCCGAAACGGTCCACGACCGTGGCCGAGCCCGCCCGGGCCGAGGTGATCCGGAACAGGACGTCCTTGACCGGCGTCGACTCCCCGACCACGGGGTGAAAGCGCCCCGTCCGCATCAGGTCGCTGACCTTGAGGAGCAGCCTCCTCCCCAGGGCCCCCCCGGGATGGAGGCGGACGAAGTCCGCCGGCTGGAAACCCCGGCGCTCCACCAGGGCCACCGCCAGGGCGTCCCCGATGGCTAACGCGGCGGTGGTCGAGGAGGTGGGGGCCAGGTTGTGGGGGCAGGCCTCCCGCTTCACCCGGGCGTCCAGGACGACGTCGCTGTGGCGGGCCAGCGTCGAGCGCGAATTGCCGGTGAGAGCGACGACCGGGACCCCGGCCTGCTTGAGGAAGGGGAGAAGGTTAGTGATCTCCTCGGACTCTCCGGAGCGGGAGATGGCCAGGACCGCGTCCTCCTTGCCGACCATCCCGAGATCCCCGTGCAGGGCTTCCACGGGGTGGAGGCTCAAGGCGGGGGACCCGGTGCTGGCGAGCGTGGCCGAGATCTTGCGCCCGACCAGTCCCGCCTTGCCCATGCCGGTGACGATGATCCGCCCCCGGCAGCGGAAGAAAAGCTCCACCGCCTTCTCGAACTCCCGTCCCAGGCGCGGAACGAGGTCCAGGATCGCCCGGGCCTCGGTGCGGAGGACCCGCCGCCCGATCTCCCGGACATCCCGGCGGCGTTTGGTCTTCCCGGCTCGGGCCGAGAGAGCCTTCATCGTCCCCTCCCCCCCTTCACCACCCGGTCGATCGCCGTCACCGCCGCGAGGAGAGCGGGAAGGCGTTCGAGCGCCAGCACACTGGCGGCGTCGGAGCGCGCCCGTTCCGGCCGATCGTGGACCTCGAGGAAGAGCGCGTCGCAGCCGGCGGCCGCGGCCGAACGGGCGAGAACGGGTATGTATTCCCGCTGCCCCCCGGAAAAGCCGGCGGCGCCCCCCGGCAGCTGGACGCTGTGGGTGGCGTCGAAGACGGCCGGGTAGCCGAGGGAGCGGATGGCCGGGAGCGCCTTCAGGTCGTTGACCAGGCAGTGGTAGCCGAAACTGGTCCCCCGCTCCGTGATCAGGATGCGCCGGTTTCCCGCGCTCTCGATCTTGGCGATGACGTGGACGATGTCGTCCGGGGAGAGAAACTGCCCCTTTTTCACGTTCACCGCCCGGCCGGTCCGGGCCGCGGCCAGGAGCATGTCGGTCTGGCGGCTGAGGAAGGCGGGAACCTGGAGGATGTCGGCCACCTCCGCCACGGCGGAAGCGTCCTCCGGGCGGTGGAAATCCACCAGGAGGGGAAGGGCCGTCCGCTCCCGGACGGCGGAGAGGACGGCGAGCCCCTCGACGAGGCCGGGCCCGCGGTAGGAGTCGATCGAGGTGCGGTTGGCCTTGTCGTAGGAGGCCTTGAAGACCAGCGGGACGGAAGAGGCGGCGCAGAGGGACTGGAGGCGGGCGGCGATGCGCAGCGTGTGCTCTCTGCTCTCGATCACGCAGATCCCCGCGATCAGGGCCAGCGGCCGGCGACCGCCGATGGTGACCTGGCCGACTCGGATTTCCTTGGTCTTGGGGATCATGGCGAGGAGGGTGAAGGTGTCAGGGTTCAGAGGTTCACGGTTCAACGGTTCAGCGGTTCACGGTTCAGCGGTTCACGATTCAACGGTCGACGGCCATTCTTCAACCGTTGAACCCTTGAACCGTTGAACCTTGGAACCCTCCCGGAGTAAACCACCGACTCATGCCTTGCTGGTTATTACCTCGACCTTATCATCTCCCGCGCCCGCTCGAGATCCTCCGGCGTGTCGATCCCCACCGTATCCGAGCGGACGGTGATCACCTTAATCCTATACCCGTTCTCCAGCACGCGCAACTGCTCCAACCGCTCGCGGCGCTCCAGGCCGGAGGGGGGGATCCGGACCAGGCGCAGGAGAAAGTCCTTCCGGTAGCCGTAGATCCCGATGTGCTTGAAGGTCCTCCCCCGGGGGGCCGTCCCTCCCGCCGGGATGAGGGAGCGGGAGAAGTAGAGAGCCCACCCCTGCGCGTCGGTCACCACCTTGACCGTATTGGGGTCGGCGAGCTCATGGGGGTCCTCGATCTCGGTCCGGGCCGTCGCGATGAGGAGAGCGGGATCGTTCCGGAGAACGTCCGCCACCCGGTCGATCGTCGACGGGCGGAGGAAGGGCTCGTCCCCCTGGATGTTCACCACCCAGCGGGCCCTGAGGAACCGGCAGGCCTCCGCCGACCGCTCCGTGCCGGTCCGGCGCCGGGACGAGGTCATCACCGCCCTCCCGCCGAATCCGGCGACCGCCGACCGGATCCTCTCGTCGTCGGTGGCCACCAGGAGGTCGTCGAGTTTTTTCGCCTTCGCCGCCTGCCGGTAGACCCGCTCCAGGACGGAACGCCCGCCCAGGTCCTGGAGGAGCTTCCCCGGGAAGCGGCTCGATCCCCAGCGCGCGGGGATGATCCCGACCGTCCGTCCCGAGGCCGCCGTCATGCCGCCCTCCTTCGGTTCGACCCGGCCTTCCGGCGCGCGCCGCGAGAGGGGGGGATGCGCCGGGCGGCGGCGAGGAGGTCGGACGCGACGGCGTCGGGCGCCGGCCAGGAAGGCGAGCGCTTGAAGACGCGCAGGCGCGGGCCGGAGGCGATGAGCACGGTCCGGCAACCGGCGTTCCGGCCGGTCTCCACGTCGAGAAGCTTGTCGCCGACGAAATACGATCGGGGAAGGTCGAGGCGGAACTTGCGAGCCAGTTTCTCCACCAGCAGGGGCGAGGGCTTCCGGCAGCGGCAGCGGGCGTCCGGGTGGTGGGGGCAGATCGCGATCCCCTTGAGCTTCACCCCGTCCCGGGCCAGCTCGCGCCGGAGCTTGCGGTGGATGGCCGTGAGGCCACGACGGGTCAGGTAGCCGCGGGCCAGGCCGGACTGGTTGGTGACGATGAAAAGCAGATAGCCGCGGTCCCGGAGGAGCCTCAGCCCCGCCCGGGCGGCGGGCAGGATCTGGAACTCGTCGACGGAAGAGACGTATCCGGAATCGAAGTTGATCGTCCCGTCGCGGTCGAGAAAGATGGCCGCCTTTTTCATCCCCGGTTCAAGGTCCGGATTAGCTCCTCGGGGCTGGCGGTGGCGGTGCCGAGCTTGGCGACCACGACGCCGGCCGCGGAGTTGGCGAGATGGGCGGCCTCCCGGAGACTCGCCCCGGAGGCCAGCGCGAGGGCGAGCGTGCCCGCCACCGTGTCCCCGGCTCCGGAGACGTCGAAGACCTCCCGGGCGACGGTGGGGATGTGGAAAAGGGGGCGCCGGCTCTCGCAGAGGCACATCCCGTCCTCCCCCAGGGTGATCAGGACCGACTGCGCCCCCCAGCGGCGGAGGAGAGCGCGCCCGAGGTCCTGGAGCGACGCCTTCCGGCCGAGCCCGGAGGCGGCCAAGGCCTCCCTCCGGTTGGGCGTGACCACGGTCGCGCCCCGGAAGCGGAGGGGGTTGTTCTCGTTGGGATCGACAATGACGAACTTGCCGCGCGGCCGGAAGACGGAGATGAGGGACGCCACCATCTCCTGGCCGATCAAACCCTTGGCGTAATCCTCCACGATCGCCCCGTCCACCGAACCCTCCAGGCGGCGGGCGGCCTGGACCAGCCGTTCCCCGACCTCTCTTCCGACCGGGGTCGCGTCCTCCTTGTCCACCCGGACCACCTGCTGGTGGCCGGCCAGGACCCGGGACTTGGTGATGGTCGGGCGCCGGGGGTCGGTGATGAGGTGGCGGACGTCGATCCCGCTCCGGACGAGGAATTTCTTCAGGCGCCTTCCGGCCAGGTCGGCGCCGACCACGCCGAGGAGGGCCGCCTGCCCGCCCAGGGCCCGGACGTTATTGGCCACGTTGGCGGCGCCGCCCGGGACCCAGTTCTCCGAGACCACCCGCACCACCGGCACCGGCGCCTCGGGGGAGATCCTCTCCACCTCGCCGCGGACGTATTCGTCGAGCATCAGGTCGCCGATGACCAGGACCCGGCTCCGGGGGAAGCGGCGGATGATCCCGAGCCAGCGCTCCATCTTTCCCGAGGCCGTCATCGCTCCATCTCCTCGATCACCGCCCGCCGGAGGAGGGGGATCATGATCTCGTGCTGCCCCAGGAAAGCGTATCCCCTTCCCTTCCGCCCCGGGGGACGTTTGATCACGTTCTCCATCGGCCGGTACCCCCGGATCATGTCGAAGTTGGCCGTCCAGAGCCCCTCGAGCTTCTTCCCTAGGTTGCGGGCGATCGCGACCGTCTTCAGAAAAACCTCGGGCAGGACCACGGCGGAGCCGATGTTGATGTAGCCGCCGGACTCGCAGGCGGCCACCAGGCCGGCGAGAAGGCGGAAGTCTTGGAGGGAGGACTCGCCCAGGGCGGCGCCGGAGGCGGCGGGATGGGAGTGGATGGTGTCGGTGCCGATGGCGATGTGGACGGTCAGGGGGAGGCCCAGCGCGAACCCCCGGGCGAGGACGGAGAGGGAGCGGTGGGGAAGCTTCTTCGTCTCGATGAAGCGGCCGATCGCCTCCCCCGTCCCCCAGCCGCGCTTCACGCCCATCTTGATCGCTTCGTTCAGCATCCTCCCGGTCTCTTCGGCCATCCCGAAGATCCCGTCCTCCAGGGAGGAGGGGACGTCCTCGGAGGTCTCGCCGATTAAGGCGATCTCGAAGTCGTGGATGGCGGCCGAGCCGTTCATGGCCAGGGCCGTGATCACGCCTCTCTCCATCAGGTCGATGAGGAGTGCGGAGAGGCCGCATTTGATCACATGCCCGCCGATCCCGACGATCAGGGGGTGCCCCTCCCGCCGGGTTCGGACGATCCTCCGGGCCAGATCGCGGAAGTCCTTGGCGGCTAGGATGTTGGGGAGAGATGCCAGGAACTCCCCCCAGGAGGAGCCGGGCGGGCAGGGTTTGGCGAAGTCGGCGATCTTGACCTTGTGCGGTATGCGCCGGATCGGGAGGGTCTTGATTTTCTGGAAATCGACCATGGGCCTCTCCCCGGACTGGGGACGGATGCAACCGGACGATTGAAGGCGCTTATGGTAGCAGAACCCCCTCCCCTGTCAAGGGCGAGGGGGGCGGCCCGGAGAGAACGCGGCCGGCCTGTGTCAGTATCCGGCCGATCGGTTCAACGCATAGGGGGAGGAGAAGGGTTCAGGATTCAGGGTTTAGGGTTCAGGGCATTCTGCTGGGAGCTACGCCATCCCATTCATGTTAATACTCGCAATAATTCGTGGAAGTCATTCGCCGGGCGAGGCCGACGCCTCGCGGGAGCCGGCGAGGCCGACCAGGAACCAGAAGAGGAAGGCGAGGCGGACGGTGAAAAGGGGGTGGTCGATCAGGCCGCCGGCCAGAAAACCGGCGAAGCCGGCCAGGAGGCCGTGGCCGAGGGCGCAGAAGAACCAATCCCCGGACCAGAGGAGGCGCCGGCGCAGCACAGCGAAGAGCCGCCAGAGAACGGCGAGGAAGGCGAAGAGGCCGGCGAGGCCGGAGGCGAAACCGAGCGCGAGGTAGAGGTTATGGGAATGGATCGGCTTCTCGCCGGTCGGAGTGAGGAAGACCGGCTCCTCTTGGGCTTCCCAGACGGCCATGAAAGGCCGGTAGCCCGTCCCGTAGCCGAGGATCGGACGACGGGCGATCAGCCGGACCGTCCCCTCCCAGTAGATGCGGCGCTTCATCAGGTTGACGTCGCGGGAGACGTCGAGGACGGACCGCACCCGCTCCCGGAAGTACGAGCGGGGGCCGGCGGCGGCGCCCAGGACGACCAGGAAGACCGCGAGGAGCACCGCCGACCAGAGGCGCCATCTCCCCGGCCAGCCCGCGGAGAGGATGACAAATGCGAAGAGGAGGCAGATCCAGGCGGTCCGGGAGAAGGTGAGGAGCATCGCGGCCGAGAAGGCGAGGGAGACCGCCCCGGCCAGGACCTTCAGCCCGGACGGCGCGGGGAAGAGGAGGAAGGCGAGGGAGATGGGGAGGAGGAGGAGGAGGGCGGAGCCCCCGGCGTTGGGGTGGAGGAAGGCGAGCCAGATCCGGTGGGCGGCGCCCGGGAAATAGACCCCCTCCCGGTAGAGATAAAGCCCGCCCAGCGTCGAGGCGAAGACCGCCGCGAAGAGCACGAACGCCGCGGCCTTCTGCAAGATCGGCCGGCGCAGGACGAAAAGGGCGGTCAGGGCGAGCGCGCCGGAGGCGAGGACCTCCCGGAGCCCCTCCCGCCAGCCCTGGGACCGCCAGGGGGAAAGAGCCCAGGCGAGTGTGCAGACCAGGAGATAGGCGAGGACCGCCCCGGCCAGCCCGGAGCGGAAAGGGCGGATCTTCCCGTCCCAGAGACAGCCCAGGGCCCAGAAGAAGAAGAGGGCGAAGGCGAAGTCGTGGAGTTTTCCGCCCGCGCTGAACCGGATCGGTTCGAGCGCCGGGGCGCGCAGCGAGAAGAGAGGCTGTTCGAGCGAGGAGGGAGACCGCTCTCCGGAGTTGAGACCGACCTGGCCGAGGCCGATCAGGGCGACCAGGACCAGGAGGGCGCCGGTCAGGATGGCGCGGTAGGCGTCGGAAAAGCGTTTCATGCGCGGAAAAGGAATTCCCAGGCGTAACCCCTGAGGAAGTCCAGCTTGCGCCGGAACCGGCGGCGCGCCCGCTCGACCTTCTCCGCCGGCGCCCGGAGGAAAGACCGGGCCGCCAGGGCGACGCCGGACTCGAGAAAGGCGGCGGCGATCTCGAGAAGGCAGAGCGGCTTGAAGAGGGCGAGGAAGAGGGCCGGCCCCGCCTCCGGACGGAACGCGCGGAAGTAGCGGCAGTAGCCGCGGAGGAGGTGGAAGGCGGCGAAGGCGCCGGAGGGGCCGGTGGATTTCCCGCCGGCGTGGACGATCGCGGGACGGGGCGCATACCAGATCTCGCCCCCGGCGGCGGCCAGGCGGCGGCAGAGATCGACCTCCTCCAGGTAGAGGAAATACCCCTCGTCCATCCCCCCCGCCGCCTCCCAGGACTCCCGCCGGAGGAAGAGGGCCGCCCCCATCGGCTGTTCGATCCGCGACTCCCGGTTGTAGTCGAAATCCTCCCGCCGGTAGCGGCGGAGAGCGGTCCGGAAGAGGCCGAACCGCTTGAGGATCGTGAACTCCCCGAGCGCCGCCGCGGGGGTGGGGAAGGAGCGGACCGAGGGCTGGAGCGACCCGTCGGGGTTGAGGAGACGGCAGCCGGCGGCCGCGGCGCGGGGATGGACGTCCAGGAACCGGACCATCTCCTCGAGCGAGCCGGGGGGCACGACCGTGTCGGGGTTGAGGAGGAGGCAATATCTCCCCCGCGCTCCCCGGAGAGCCTGGTTGCAGGCGGCGGCGAAGCCCCGGTTCGAACGGTTTGCGATCAGGGCGACGCCCGGGAACTCCGCCCGGACCATGTCCGCGGAGCCGTCGCCCGACCCGTTGTCGACGACCCTCGTTTCAACCCCGGCGGGGAGGGAGGCGAGGCAGGCGCGAAGATCCTCCCGGGAGTTGAAACTGACGATGGCGACGGTGAGGTCCATGGAAAACTAGTAATCGGTAATCAGTGATCAGTTATCAGTAAAAGCAATCGCTCCCAAATCCCATGATTGTTTATCACTTCCTGACCGTACCCTATTTGCTGATCACTGATTACTGATCACTGATTACTGATCACTGATTACTGATCACTGTTCTTCCTCCTCTCCGCGGAGAAGGGCGGCGAAGCGGGGGGCGAGGACTAAGAGCGCATACCTCTCCTCCACCAGCCGCCGTCCCGCCCGCCCCATCCTCGCCCTCTCCTCCGGCGAGCGGAGGAGGGAGACGATCGCCTCCTCCCATTCGCCGGGCGAGCGGGCGAAACGGCCGCTTATGCCCTCGCTCACCGCTTCGCGATTGGCCCCCACCGGGGAGCAGACGACGGGGAGAAAGGCGGCGAAATACTGCAGGATCTTGAGCGCGCATTTGCCCCGCGCCCATTCGTCGTCGAAAAGGGGCATGATCCCGAGGCCGAAGCCCCTAAGCTCCCGGACCTCGGACTCGAGCGACCAGCGCCGGGCGTCGAGGCGGACGCCGGGGAGGGCGGGGTCCCCGTCGGAGACGGTCCGGAAGACGAAACCGGGACGGGACCGGGAGAGGCGGCGAAGCGCCTCCTCGGCCAGGCGGAGGTAGACGAAGTTGCTCTTCGTCCCCATCCACCCGACGACCTCGCTTTTCTCCCCCGCCGGCCGATCCGGGAAGGGGGCGAGATCGACCGGCGTGGGCAGGACCCGCACGGGGCGGCCTTGGGGACGGGCGAGATCGGCCAGATACTCGTTGCCGGCAATGACGAGGTCCACCCCGGAGACCAGGCGCCGGAAGCCGGCGCGGCGGGAGAGCGAGAAGCGCCGGGGGGAGTTCGAATCCCGGTAGATCAGCGCGTCGTCGAAGTCGAAGATCAGCCGCCGGGCTTTCCGGCGCAAGCGGCGGAAGTCGAAGGGGTTGAGAAGCTTCCGGTGGACGAGCACGGCGTCGAAGTCGCCGGCCCGGTCGAGGAGGCGCTTTCGCCCGGGGCCGCGCGGCCCCAGGGCGGAGACCTGCAGGGCGATCCCTTCCGGACTAAGCGGTCCCTGGTACTGACGGACCCGGAAGCGGCAGGACGCCGACTGCGGATCGGCCGCGATGGCCAAAACATTCATCATAGATTTCCAGGATCTCCTGCATGTTGCGGCGGTAGGGGAACTCCTCCGCCCGCCGCCGCGCCGCCGCCCCCATCGCCTTCCTCAGCCCGGGATCGGCCAGGCGACGGATCATCTCGACCAGGACGAAGATGTCCCGGGGGGTTTCGACCACGAACCCCTCCTTCCCCTGGGTGATGATCTCGGAGGTCCCGCAGAAGGTGGTGGTGATGGCCGGGAGGCCGCTCGCCATCGCCTCCAGGACCACGAGAGCGGAGGGGTCGTAGAAACTGGGATGGACGAAGATGTCGGCGGCGGCGTAGTAGCGGGGGGTGTCCTCCCGGCTCCCCAGAAAGATCACCCCCTCCCCCACTCCCAGGCGACGGGCGAGGGCGGCGTAGCGGGAGATCTTCCCCTCCCCCAGCACCGCCAGATGGTACGAAGCCCCGGGCGATCGGAGGCGGGAGAGCGCCCGCATCAGGGGCAGGAGCCCCTTGAGGCGGAAGTTGTGCGCGACAAAGAGGATGAGGATGTCGTCTTCCTTCAGGCCGAGCTCCCGCCGGACGGCCTGGCGGTGGAGGGGGACGTTGCGGGGGTGGAATTTCTCCAGGTCCACCCCGTTTCTCACGATCCTCACCTCTTCCGGCTTCATCCGGTTATGGCGGATCAGGTCGTTCCTCACCATGGGCGAGATGGCGATGACCAGGCGGGCGTCCCTCATCTGGGCTCTCTCCACCAGGAAATAGGAGAAACGGCGGAGGCTGAAGACGTAGCCCAGCGCCCGCAAGCCCTTGGCGAGGGGGCGGGAGATCGAGCGGAGGTTTCCGAGCAGGGAGGCCATCTGCGACCCCCCCAGGGGCTGGAAGACGTGCATCCCCAGCGTCCGCCCGAAGGAATGGATCACGTCGTAGGAACCGGCGCGGACCTGCCGCTTGACCCCGAGGGCGAAGGCGAGCGTGCGCAGCCACTTCGGCCGGAGCGGGACCTGAACGAAGTGGACGAAGAGGTTGTCCCGCGGGGAGACCGTGCTGGACAGGGTGTGGATGTGGACCTGGTGCCCCTCGTGGCAGAGGAGGTGGGCGAGATCGGAGACATAGCGCTCCGCGCCGCCGCGGGCGGGGTTAAAGTTTTCCAGGCAGAGGGCGATCTTCATTATTTTGCGGATGATCGGCGATCCCGCCGATCATCCGAAAAATATCAATTCACATCCAACAACCTCCACCGCCGGCGACGCTATTCTCGGGACCCGGCGTAGCGCGAGCCGAAGACTTTCTCGCGCATCCGCCAATGCCAGCGATGCCACCGCTCCCCTCCCCCCTGCGCCCGGCGGACGAGGGAACGCCGGAAGGCCCGGTCGCGGGGGGCGTAGGCCAGAAGAAAGCGCAGCGCGGGCCGGGGGTCGGCTCGCTTCGGGAAGGCCATTTTCAAGTAGGAGCGGTATAAACGCAAAAGATTTCTCTCTTTTTCCGGCCGCGGCAAGCGCGGACGGAATAAGGATTGGTCCAGGTCGAGCAGATAGGCCTCCGCTCGGCGGTCCCCCGGCCGGATCAGTATGTTCTTCAAGTTCAAATCCGCGTGGTAGAGACCCTTCTCATGGGCGCGGGCGACCAGGCGGCCGGCGGAGCGGACGGCTTGGTCGGCTCGCAGGGACCCGCTCCCCTCCGCCGCCAGGAGGCCGAGGAGATCCTGGGCGCCCAGGATCTGTTCCGTGATCAGGTCCGCCCGGATCGTTCCGGCCCGCGCCGGGCGGAGGAAGAGGCCCAGGGCGAGCGGGACGGGGAGGCCGTCGGCGCGGGCGCGCTCGAGGACGGCGAGCTCCCTCAAGGGGCGCCCGCTCCCGGCTAGGAGATCTCCCGTGATTCCGCCCAGGAGCCCGCCGTGGCGGTAGCGGCGGACGACCAGGCGCTTCCCTCCGATCGCGAGAACGAGCGGCCGCCCCCGGCCGCGGAGATACTCCGCTCCCGGGAAGGCGGCGGCCAGCTCCTCCCGCGATCTTCCCCCCAGCGGTACGAGGACCTTCTCCCAGCCGTCGCGGACAACCCAGACGGATCCCCCCTTTTCGGCCAAAGAGAAACCGGGGGGGAGCCTCCGTTGCAGTTTCGCTAGTTTCATATCCGGGATGTTATAAGTCAGTCCAGATTTGAAATCTCAAATCTGAAATTGCCCGGCTAAGATCAAAGATAGGGCCGGACCCTTTCCAGGACCTCCTCCGGCCGGATCGCCTCCATGCAGACGGCCCTCCGGCAGCGGCGCTTCCCGCAGGGGGCGCAGGGGACGGAGGAGCGGACGACCAGCGAGAGGTGGCGATAGGGTCCGGTGCGCCGGGGGTCGGACGGGCCGAAGAGTCCGACCGTCGGGACGCCCAGGGCCGAGGCGATGTGCATCGGGCCCGAGTCGTTGGAGACCACGACCCGGGCGGAGAGGAGGACACCGGAGAGCTCCCGCAGCGTCGTTTTGCCCGCGAGCTCCACGACGCGACCGGGGCGGGCGGCCCGTTCCGCGATCGCCCGGGCCCGGGGGGCGTCCTGCGCTCCTCCGGCCAGGACGACCGCCCGGCCGGTCGTCTCCGCGACCAGGCGGCAGAAGGCCGCCGCGTTCGCCTCCGGCCATCGATTGGCCGGCTTGGTCGCGCCGATGTTGAGCGCGACGAACGGACCGCCGACGCCGGCGGCGATCAGCAGGGCGCGGGCGGCCGCCCGCGCCGCCTCGCCGACGGGAAGATCGAAAACCGGGGCGGACGGAGGACAGCCGAGGTAGGCGGCGAACTCGAGATACTGCTCGACCATGTGGCGGGAGGGATCGGCGGGAGCGATCTTCTCGTTGGTGAAGAGCCAGGAGCCCTCCTTGCACCTCGATCGGTCGAAGCCGAGGCGGCGGGGGGAGCCGGAGAGGAAGGTGAAGAAGGATGACCGCAGTATCCTCTGGAGGTCGATGACCAGTTCGGGGCGGAAGGAACAGACCTCGCGAAGGGCCCGGAGGGCGGCCGGGAGGCCGGCGGGGCGGTCGAAGACGATGAAGCGGTCCACCGCGCGGATCCCCTCCACGGCCGGAAGCGACTTCGGCTCGATCAGCCAGGCGAGCGTCGTATCGGGCCGGGCCGTTTTGAGGGCGACGGCCAGGGGGACCGTGTTGACCGCGTCCCCGATCGAGCCGAGCTTGACCAGCAAAATTTTAGATTGTCCCTTCGCGGGATGCGGCGATGCTCCGCCGCCTTCCCGCGGAGACAAACTAAAATTTCGAGATTTCATGCCGGGGTGACGGCCCACGGACGGGCAAGACGCCGTTCAAGCCGCCCCCGGGCTCCGGTTGGGCGGGGAGGGTGGTTTGTCCGGGCGGAGGCGCGCGTAGAGGGGGAGCGTCTTCTCCCGGCGGCCGTCGATGGCGAGATCGACCGCGTATTCCCCCGGCCGGTCGATCTTGAGTGACTGGATATTCAGGATCAGGTTGGCCGCCGCGGTGACGGCCCCGGGGGCGAAGCGGATGACCATCCCCCCCTCCATCGGAGGGAGGAAGGGCTTGCCGTCGCCGTCGATAAAGACGATCCGGACCTTGTGCTCCCCCTCCTCCACCGGGGAGAAGCGGATCCGCAGGGCCAGCGCGCAGTGCGGCCAGACCAGGGGGAAGGAGGAAGCGGTTATCGAATCGAAGGTGCCGAGCAGCGAGAGCTTGCCGAGATAGTCGACGGCCGCGTCGCAGAGGACGAAGGTTTCGATCTCCATAGCGCTCCTCGATTCAAGAGATTCCACGGATTTCGCGCCTGCCCGTCGGCGGGCGGTACAGGCGGGTATCATGGCGGATTATAGCACACCGATCGCTCCTCCGCCTTCTTTGATGCGCGTCTATTCGCGGTGAAATCGCCGGGCCGGGCAGGCCCATTCGCGCTTTATTCCCGCCTCCGCCCTTCGGGCTGCGGCGGGCAGGCGCGAGATTCGTGGTTTAAAAGCGGGGCCGGGGCGGGGTTTTTACCACTAAGTCATTCCCCGGCGAAAAGGGAGACGCAGTGCTCGCCGTAACAGGGGGCGGCGGCGAGGAGGCGGGCGGAGCGGGCGAGGCTCTCCCGTATCCCGGGGAGGGGATCGCGGAGGATCCCGCCCGCCTTGAGGTCCCGGCGGTGGAAGCAGGGGTAGACCGCGCCGTCGGAGTCGATTACGAAGGAGCGCCGCCCCATGGCGCAGGAGGAGGGGCGCGCGCTCCCTCCCCGGTAGAGTGCGCCGATGTAGGTCGGGTAGCGGTCTCCGGCGAATTCCCGTCCCCACGACCGGAGAAGGCGCTCCAGATCTTCCCATTCCACGCCGCTCAGCGCCGAGGGGGAGAAGCGCGGACGTAAGGGGGAGGCGCGGGGGATGAAGGCGGGCTGGAGGATCATCCCCCACCCTTTCCGCCCGGCCCAGTCGACCAGGGCGGGGAGGTCGGCGAGGTTCTCCCGGTGGAAGACGGTCGTGACCGTCACCGCGTCCGGGGGAAACTCCGCCAGGAGACCGACGGAACGCTCCAGCCGTTCAGCCTCGGCGAGGGAGTTGACCGAGAACGCGACCGCTTCCGCGAGTTCGCGCAGGCCAATTCCGCTCCCCGGACGGCCCGGGAAAACCCCGCCGCTCAGGAGGAGGCGGCGCAGGCCGAGACGACCGGCCGCCCGCGCGATCTCCGGGAAATCGGTTCGGATGAGCGGCTCGCCACCGGTGAAGATCACGGACTTCGCCTGGATCTCCTTCGCCCGCTCTAGGGCCAGGATCGCTTCCCCCGTGGTGAGCTCCTCCGCGGGATGATCGAGATAACCCGTCCGGTAGAAACAGAAGGGGCAGGCCTTGGAGCAGCGCCCGGTCAGGACGAGGAAGAGGGTATCCATCGGCAACCCAAGGATAAGTAATCAGTGATCTGCAAGCCGGCCGGGTCCGTCCAGACCTCAGGCCAGTTCCTGGACGGCGGATAAGACCTCCTCCACCGTTATCTCCGTCATGCAGCGGAAATCGGTCGGGCAGACTCGGCGGAGGCAGGGCGAGCAGGGAACGGCCTTGTAGATCGTCCGGGCCTTGTCGCCCCGGGGGGCGGTCGCCGCGGGGTCGGAGGAGCCGAAGAGGCCGACCACGGGGACCCCGAGGGCGGCGGCCAGGTGGAGAGGCCCCGTGTCGTTGGCCACGAAGACCCGGCAGAGGCCGATGAGTCCCGCGAGATCCTTCAGGTCGGTCTCCCCGGCGAGCGAGAAAACGCGCCGGCCCCCGCCCCGGGCCACCCTCCCGGCCAGCTCCGCCTCGACGGCGTTCCCGAAGACGATCACCGCGCTCTCCTCCCCGCGCGAGAGCTCCGCGGCCAGGCGGCCGTAGCTCTCGAGCGGCCAGCACTTGGCGGGGCCGTGGCTGGCTCGGGGGTGGAGGCCGTAGAGGCGCTTCCAGTCCGCCCTCCCCGTCGCCCTCTCCAGCGCCTCCCGCGCCCGAGCCCGCAGCCCCTCGGGGAGGGAGACGGGGGCGAGCGGCGCCGGAGTCCCCTCGGGGAGATCGGCGACCAGGCGGTAGTAGTAGTCGATCCGGTGGGTGTGGCGGTAGCCCCGAGCGCACTCCCGGCGGCGGGTGAGGAGGAGCGACCTCCCCTCCTCGGCGTAGCCCCACCGCTCCGGGATGCCGGCCAGGCAGACCCAGATCGCCGATTCCAGGGAGCGGGGGAAGATCAGGGCGAGATCGAACCGCTTCTGACGGAGCGAACGGACGAGATCGGCTTTGGCGGAAAGGTCCCTCGCCCCTCCCCGGACCTGGTAGGGGATGACCTCCCGGACGCCCTCCACCAGTTCCCAGAGCGGCGCGATCCCCCGCTTGACCAGGACCGAGATGCCGGCGGCGGGGAAGAGGGAACGGGCCGCCGCCACCGCGGGGAAGGTGAAGACGTTGTCCCCGACCCAGTTGGGGGCCTTGATCAGGATCGAACGGATCGGCAACGCGGGCTCTTTCATGCGCTTCAGCGGTTCACGGTTCAGCGGTTCACGGTTCAGCGGTTCACGGTTCAGCGGTTTAGATGTTCAGCGGTTATTTGTTAACCGTTGAGCCCTTGAACCGTTGAACCTTGAACCTGTTAATCCATTCATCCCCATCTCCGGTGCCCCCAGAGCCAGAGGTCGGGGCGGGCGCGCACGGCCTCCTCGATCACCGCGCCGATCCGCCGCGTCGTCTCCTCGACCGCGCGGGCGGGGGGGAGTTCCCGGGGAACGCTTATCTCCTCGCCGATCTCCACCCGGTAGCGGTCCCCCTCCGGGTAGAGGAAGGCGGGCAGGAGGGCCGCCCCTCCCCGCAGGGCGAGGACCGCGGGGGCGGCGGTCGCCGGCGCTTCCCGTCCGAAGAAGGGGATCTGGACCGACATCTTCCTCGCTCGCTGGTCGCAGAGGATCGCCACGCCGCCGTTCCGGGCGAGATAGCCGAGGACGACGGCGGCGCTCTCCCCCTTAGGGAAAAGATCGAGCCCCATCTCTTCCCGGGTGTCTTTGACCAGGCCATCGACGGCCGGGTTCTTGATCTCCTGGCCGATCGCGCCGCCCCGGAAACCGAGGAGTCGGGGCAGGACCGCCAGGTATTCCCAGTTCCCGAAATGGGCCAGGATAAAGATGATCCCCTTCCCCCTCCGGAATGCCTCCCGGACTCTCTCCCCGCCGGTGACGGCGAAGCGCTCTTGCCAGGAGGAGCGGAAAAGGGCGGGAACCCGGAAGAACTCCACCGCCGTCCGCCCGGCGTTCCGGAAGGAATCGCGGGCGATCCGGTCGATCTCGCCCGGCGATTTCCCCGGGAAAGCGCGGGCCAGGTTGTCCCGGGCCACCCGGCGATGGCGGCGGTCGAAGAGGAACGCCGCCGCGCCCGCCCAGCCGCCGAGAGCGCGGGCCACGCGCTCCGGGACGATCCAGAGGGCCCGGCGGGCGGCGATGAGGAGCCAGTAAGACAACATATTAAGTAAGAAGTAAGAAGTGAGAAGTGAGAAGTCAGAAAAGAGACGGCGGAAGTCTATACGCCGCGCGCGGAGGAGCGGGCTTCATTCCGGCGTCCTTTCTCCCGGTCGCGGAGGAGCCGGAGGAAGGAGGAGTCGAAGTTCTCCGCGCCCTCGAGCGTCTCCACCTGGACGCGCAGGGAATAGACCGGGAGGCCGGTGGGGGGGAGGAGAGGAAAGCGCGCGGCATCCTTCTCGGTGGTGACGATGACCTCGGCCCCCATCCGCCAGGCCTCGTTCATCAAATCGATCATCTCCTGGGAAACGTAGAAGTGGTGATCGGCGAAGCGGTGCTTCTTCACCACCTCCGCCCCCAGCTCGGCGAGGAGCCTTTCGAACCCCTCGGGGTGGGCGATCCCCGCCACCGAGCAGACCTTGGCGCCTTGCAGGAAGGCCAAAGAGGTCTTGAGCGAGGTCCTCAAATCGCGGAGGAAGAGGGGCTGGTGCCGGCATTCCATGATCTCGGCCCGGGAGTTGTAGCGGGCGAGGGACTGCTTGAGGCCGCCGGCGCACCCGGCTTCGGCCTTGGTGACGAGGATGATGTCGGCCCGGTCCAGGTTGCGGGGCGGCTCGCGGAGGATCCCCCGGGGTATCAGGTGGCCGTTGCCGAAGGGGCGCTGGGAGTCGACGAGGACGATGTCCAGATCGCGCTTCAGTCCCAGGTGCTGGAAGCCGTCGTCGAGGATGATGGTGTCGGCCTTGAGCCTCTTGGCCGCGTAGAGGGCGGCCTTGGCCCGGCGGCGGTTGACCAGGACCGGGATCCCCTCCAGGTTGGAGGCGAGGAGGTAGGGCTCGTCGCCGGCCACCCGCGCGGTCAGGAAGATGCGCCCTCCGTCCGAGACTACCCGGGTGGTGGGGGCGCCCAGGAGCTTTTCCTTCAGGCGCGCCAGGAGGGGGCCGGTGGAGCGGCGGTAGCCGCGGCTCACGATCGCGACCTTCCTCCCATGCTGGCTGAGGAGGCGGGCCAGCCGCTCCACCACCGGCGTCTTCCCCGTCCCCCCGACGGTGACGTTGCCCACGCTGATCACCCAGGCGGTGACCGAGCGGGTCGGGAAGAGATGGATGCGGTAGAGGAGAACGCGGCACTGGATCGCGAGGCGGTAGAGGATGGAGAAGAGCCAGAGAGAGCCTTTCAGGGCGGCGATCGCCGGCCCCTTCCGGCGGTTCTCGACCACTTCCAGGAAGAAGCTTTCCAGTCTTTCTCTCACGGGAGACCTCGGGAGGCAATCCTACCCCAGAGAAACGGGGGAAACAAGGGGAAGAACCGGGGCGATGTAAGGCCTCGGTTACGCGGGCGAACGCCGATCAGTCTGATCCGTCCGCTCCGGTCCGGACGTCGGCCAGGAGCTCGCTCAGGGACTCGAGGTTGCGCCGCGAGGCGCCCCGGCGGGACTCCACCGCCAACCGCGCCCTTCTCCCCATCTCGAGACGGCGGGCGGGATCGGCAAAAAGCGCGGCCAGGGCGGAGGCGAGCTCCCCCTCATCGGCGACCCGGACCGCCCCGCCCGCCTCCCGGAGGAGGCGGGCGCTGTCGCGAAAGTTGTCCATGGCCGGCCCGAAGAGGACGGGGACGGACCAGGCCGCCGGCTCGATCGGGTTCTGGCCGCCGCTCCCGGCGAGGGACCGCCCGATGAAGACCGCCGCGGCCTGGGAGTAGAGGGAGAAGAGGACGCCCATCCGGTCGAGGACGACGACCGGATCGGGGCCGGGGGCGTCTTCCGATCCGAAGAGACGGCAGGATTCCCCAGCCGCGGAGACGGCGGCGACGACCTCCTCCACCCGCTCGAGATGGCGGGGGGCGAGGAGGAGCCGGAGGCGGGAGAAGCGGGACTTGAGTGTGCGGTACACCCTGAGCAGGATCTCCTCCTCTCCGGCGAAGGTGGATCCGCCGACGAGGAGAAGGTCGCCGGGCTTAAGCCCGATCCGCCGGGAAAGGGCGCGGGACTCCTCCGGGCCGATCTCGGCCGGCGGCAGGGAGTCGAACTTGACGTTCCCGAGCACCCGCACCCGCGCCGGGTCCACTCCCAAGCGCTTGATCCGCCGGGCGTCCTCCTCGTTCCGCATATTGCAGCGGGAGATCCTCCGGAGGACCGGCCGGAAAGCCCAGGCGAAGCGGCGGTAGGCGCGGGAGGAGCGGCGGGAGAGGCGGCCGTTGACCATGGCGATCGGCACCCCGAGCCGGGAGCAGGAGAGGATCAGCCCCGGCCAGATCTCGGTCTCGATCAGGATGAGGAGGCGAGGCGAGGCCCGCCGGATGAGGCTCGCGACCAGGGGCGGGAAGTCGAGCGGGCAGAGGACGCCGACGGCGAGCCCGGCGAGCTTCTCCCGGACCGCCTGGCGGCCGGTCGCGGTCTGGCAGCTGACCAGGATTCGATCGTCGGGGAAGGACTCCCGGAGCAGGCGGATCAGCGGGAGCGAAGCCGAGACCTCCCCTACCGAGGAGGCCTGCACCCAGATCGAGCGTCCCCGGGAGAGGGAGGAGGCGAGGTCCCCGTAGAGGCCAAAACGTTCGGCAAGGCCGGTCCGGAAGCGGCGGGTGGTGGCCAGGCGGAAGAGGAGATAGGGGAAGGAGAGGAGAAAAGCGCAAGCGAAGAGCGACCCGTAGAGGAAGGTCAGCGCGCGGTTGGCGAACGCCCCGGAGCGGACCGGAGCGGCGCCCTTCCGGTCGGGTAGATAGATCTCCACCGCGTCCCCGCTCTCCACCCCTCCTGTCGCCCGCAGGTTCTCCCGGCTTATCAGCTCCAGTATCCCCCGGGACGGCCGCGACGACCGGGAGGGGAGATAGAGATAGCCCCGCCGGCGGGAAACCCGACCGGGCAGGCTGAACTCGACCGGAAGGAAAACGATCCTCTCGGCCCGGATCGCCCGGCGGCGCCAGGGATAGCTTGTCTTCGCGACGTTGACTTCGACCCGCCCCGGTCCGTCCAGGGCCGCGATCTCGAGCCCGGCCGGTTCGGAGAGATCGACATTCAGCGTCCCCAGATCGTAGCCGCGCAGGTCGGGGATGGACCGGTATAACCGCTCCGCGATCCGGTCGTTGCGAGCGCGGGCGGTCCCGTGCCCCTGGGCCGAGACTCTCCCCCGGATGATCATGGCTTCTTCCCTTCCCTTCGGGGAAGACGGAATCGTCTTCCCCGGATGGGGATTATACGGTAAACGCCGCCATTGACAACCCCGGCCTCCCGGCGGTAAAGTTTCCGGGGAGATGAAGCGACGGCCGTTCATGCGCTGTCTCCTCACCGCCCTCTTCGCCCTCTGCACGGCCGCGGCGGCGGCGCTCGTCTTCGAGCTGGCGGCCGGCCAGCTCTTCCCCCCTTCCGACTACTTCTACGTCTGGCCCCCCGGCCTGCATAGGACCTTCTCTCCCCGCCCGGACATCCTCCCCGGGACCAGCCCGCGCGCCCGCTTTGTCACCAATTCCTACGGCCTGCGGGGGGAGGAGCCCTCCCCGGACGACGATTACCGCATCCTCATCCTCGGGGGCTCGGCCGCGGAGTGCCTCTATCTGGACCAGGCGCGCACCTGGCCGGCCCTGATTGCGGAAGCGCTCAACCGGGCCGATACCGACCGCCGGGTCTGGATCGGAAACGGAGGACGGAGCGGCCAGAACAGCCGCGACCATGCCCTGGAGCTGGAATACCTGCCCCTGAAGCTGATCGACCCGGACGCGGTCATTGTCTGCCTCGGGGTCAACGACCTCCTTCTCCGCCTCCGCCAGGACCAGGCCTACGATCCGCACGCCCTTTCCCGCCCCGGCGGGCGCGACCTCCAGATCGACCACGCCTTCCTCTTCGTCCCCGACGAATACTCCCTCCCCCCGCCCCCTTGGTACAAGCGCACCGGCGTTTGGCGGGGATTGCGGGAAGCGAAGAAGATCCTCGCCGCCGAGAGCCCCCAGGACGCGGCGGGGACGATCGTCGAGGCCTGGCGCGGGCGGCGGCGGAAGGCGGGCGAATGGCGCAGCTCCCTGCCGGAGATCGGCCCGGCCCTGCGCGAATACGTCGCCAACCTCCGTCGCATGATCGCCCTGGCGGCGGAGAAGGGGATCCGCCTCGTCTTCATCACCCAGCCCGCCGTCTGGAGGGAGGGGATGAGCGAGGAGGAGTCCGCCCGCCTCTGGATGGGCGGGGTGGGCAACTTCCAGAACGCGGACGGCCTCCCCTACTACACCCCTGGCGCCCTGGCCCGCGGCCTTGAACTCTACCATGACGTCCTGAAGAGCGTCTGCGCCTGGAGCGGGACCGAGTGCTTCGACCTCGCCGCGGAACTCCCCCCCACAACGGAAAACTTCTACGACGACTGCCATTTCACCGAGAAGGGCGCCCGCGAGGCCGCCCGCCTGATCTCCGATTACCTCCTCTCCCGCCCCCCCTGGAAGGTGGCGGAGGAGTGAGAGGGAGCGTTGGGGAGGATCTGCGATTTGAGATTTGAGATCTGAGATCTGAGATTTGAGATCTGAAATCTGAAATCTTAGATTTGAGATTTCCCCGCTCCGGTTATACTGAACGGTTAGCCCGCCCATGCAGCGCGGCCAACGCTGAACCCGCAAAGGAGGAATTGAGATGCCCCTGCTCGTGCTCCTCGTCATCGTCGCCCTCGTCGTCCTCTGGGCGATCGCCGCCTACAACGGCCTGATCCGCCTCCGCCAGCGGGTCAAGAACGCCTGGTCCCAGATCGACGTCCAACTAAAGCGCCGCTACGACCTCATCCCCAACCTGGTCGAGACCTGCAAGGGCTACATGGCCCACGAGAGACAGGTCCTGGAGAACGTCACCAAGGCCCGGGCCGAGGCGATCGCCGCCCAGGGCGTGGCCGGCCAGGCCAAGGCCGAGAACGCCCTCACCCAGACCCTGCGCTCGCTCTTCGCGGTGGCGGAGAACTACCCCCAGCTCAAGGCCAACGAGAACATGCTCAAGCTCCAGGAGGAGCTGGCCACCACCGAGAACCGGATCGCTTTCGCCCGCCAGCATTACAACGACGAGGCGATGGCCCTCAACACCAAGATCGAGATCTTCCCGACCAAGCTCATCGCCTCCGCCTTCAACTTCCAGAAGGAGGAGTTCTTCGAGGTGGAGTCGGCGGAAGAGAAGAAGCCGGTGAAGGTTTCTTTTTAAGCTTCGCCCCATCCTAAAGATGGGGCGAAGCTTAAAAAGAACGATTCCCGGTCGCGCGCGGCCTATCGGCGATCAGTCGCATACCCGATCGCGGGCAATTTATAAAAAATCCGAAGGATTTTTTATATGTACGAGGAAATCGCCCAGAACAAGCGCAACTCGGCCATCCTGATCGCCGTCTTCGTCGCCGCGGTGATCTTCCTCGGCTACCTCTTCGGGACGGCGCTCGACGTGGGCTACCTCGGCGTGGCGATCGCCTTCGTCTTCGCCGCCGGGACGGCGCTCGCCGGCTACTACCAGGGCGACCGGATCGTCCTCGCCGTGAGCCGCGCCGAGAAGGCCGACCGCGAGCGCCACCCCGTCCTCTACAACGTGACCGAGGAACTGACCGTCGCGAGCGGGCTCCCGATGCCGAAGCTCTACGTCATCCCGGACGAGGACGCCCCCAACGCCTTCGCCACCGGGCGCGACCCCGCTCACTCCTCGATCGCCGTCACCTCGGCCCTCCTCCGGCGCCTGAACCGCGAGCAGCTCCAGGGCGTGCTCGCCCACGAGATGAGCCACGTCGGGGACTACGACATCCGCTTCGCCACCCTGGTCGGGATCCTGGTCGGGATGGTGGCGATGATGAGCGACTTCTTCCTCCGCTCCGCTTTCTGGTCGCGGGGGCGCTCGCGCTCCCGCTCCAACTCCGGGGGCGGCGGCGGGGTCGTCCTGATCGTCGCCCTGGTCCTCGCCATCCTGGCCCCGCTCTTCGCCAAGCTCGTCCAGCTCGCGATCTCCCGCCAGCGCGAGTACCTGGCCGACGCCGAGGCGGCCAAGATGACCCGCGACCCGGAGGGGCTCGCCTCGGCCCTGGAGGAGATCTCCCGCTCGCCCGGGGAGCTCGAGGCCGCCAACCGCGCCACGGCCCATCTCTACATCGTGAGCCCCCTCCGTTCCGGCGCCGCCGGGGGAAAGGCCAGCGGCCTCTTCAGCACCCATCCCCCGATCGAGGAGAGGATCAAGCGCCTCCGGGCGATCGCCTAGTCCCGATCGTTAACGATCGGGACTAGAATTGCAGCGCACAACGGTTTCTGGATCAATCATGGGTCGCCCACGGACTTTTCGCCGCGCCGCCCTCATCTTCTTGGGAGCCATTCAAATCCTCCTGATCCCCGCCTGCGGGGATCAGGAGGATTTGCCGTCCTGCCTGACCGAGTTCGTCTCCGGCGACGAGTCCGGATTCCCCTCCCACCAGTACAACGCCGTTCCCGAGCCGGAGGGCGCCGCCGGGCGGCTCCGCTCGACCGACCTGGTCCGGCTCACCTTCTACGGCGCAGCCCGGATGGTGGGGGGCGCTTGCACCATCGTCGAATTTCGGGGGAAGAAGATCCTGATCGACGCCGGGATCTTCTACCTGAAATCCCTTCTCCCCCTCGACCGGCGCTTCGAGTTCGACCCCGCCGGGATCGACGCCGTCATCCTCACCCACGCCCACGGCGACCACAATGGGAGGATCCCCCTCCTCTACCGCCTGGGCTACCGGGGCAAGGTTTACTGCACCCCCGCGACCCGGGACGTCTCCGAGATCATGCTCGAGCTGGGAGCGGGCCTCTCCGTCAGCCGCTGGCGGGTGGACTTCCGCAACCGCTCCGTCCACGGCCAAAACTGCCGCCTCTCCCGGGAGCTGTGCCCCGAGGAGCATCTCGACCTCCGCGACGCCCGCGTCTGGACCGACATCCTGGGCTTCCACCCCTGCACCCAGTGCCGCTCCGTCCTCGGCGGCGTTCAGTCGTCGCTCGGGAAGATGATCCGGGACAACTTCCTCGCCGTCCGTTTCGGCGAGACGACCGAGCTCTTCCCCGGAGCCCGCTTCCGCCTCCATAACTCCGGCCACATCCTCGGCTCCTCCCAGCTCGAGCTCGTCCTGGGCGACGGGGAATCGGCGACCACGATCGTCTTCACCGGCGACCTGGGCAACCAGATCTCGCCGATGGATCGCCTCCCCGACGTCCTCGAGCGGGCCGACTACCTGGTCACCGAGTCCACCTACGGGGCGGTGCGGAAGCGGTTCCGCTCTCCCTACTACGAGGACTTCATCCGCGAGCTCGAGGACGCCGTGGAGAAGGGCCGGCGCGTGATCATCCCGGCCTTCGTCCTGAGCAAGTCCCAAAAGATCATCGCCCTCCTCTCCGACCTGGCCTACCAGGGGAAGATCCCCCGCCGCTGCCCGATCATCGTCTCCTCCCCGACCGTGGCCAAGCTCAACCAGGTCCACCAGCGCTACCTCCAGCAGGACGCCGACGCCTACTACTGTCCCGAGTTCGCCCGGCGGAAGAACTGGCGCAACCCCTTCGACTGCCCCCAGTTCTTCTACGGATCTTTCGCCTCCTACGAGAAGAAGTTCGGCTCGATCCCGAGCCCTGCGATCTTCCTCGTCTCCTCGGGGATGATGGACTTCGCCGCCGCACTCGAGATGGCGCAAGACTACCTGGGTGACCCCGCCTCGGAATTCTTCGTCGTCGGCTGGCAGTCGCCGGACTCGACCGGGGAGGCGGCCATGAACCTCGACGAGGTGGTGATCAAGGGTAACGCGATCCCGGTCAAGGCCACGGTTCGCAAGTTCGGCCAGTTCTCCTCCCACGCCGACCTGGACATGCTCCTCCTCAACGTCTCCCATTACCGGGGGCTCAAGGGTGTGATCGTCCACCACGGGGAGGCTGTCTCGGCGATGAACCTGGCCCGGGAGATCCAGAACGAATTCGGCTATCCCGTCTTCGTCCCGGCCTTCCTCGACTCCCTCCTCCTCGACCGCCGTTCGTTCCTGAAGGTCGAGCACGATCTCTCCCCCGCGGCCGCCTGCGCCCGCCAGCTTGACCCGATCCTGGCGCTGCCCCCCGACTCCCAGCCCCCATCCCAGCGCGCCGCCGCGGCCAACCTTGCCCAGGCCGTGCGGGCCGCGGCCGGCGGGAACCGCGCCCTGGCCTTGAAGTACGCCCGCGACGCGGTCGCGCGCGATCCCTCATTGGCCGACGCCTTCTACTTCATCGGCGAGTCGTACCGCGCCCTCGGGGAGGACGGCCCGGCCGAGGAGGCCTTGCGCGCGATGATCCGGATCAACCCGGCCGATTACCGCCCCTACCTCTCCCTGGCCCGGATCTGTCTGAAACAGAAGCGCCTGGCGGACGCCGCGGTCGAGCTCCGCTCCTGCCTCTATCGGCAGCCGGAGGAGATCGAGGCCCTCGCCCTCCTCGGGGACGTCTATCTCGCCCTGGGCTTCCCGGAGTTCGGCCTGGAGCTCCTCAAGGCGGCGAACGCGATCGATCCCTATGACGAGGCGATCGACGCCCGGCTGGAGAAGCAGGCGGCGGCGAAGGAGAAGCGATCCATCTCCTACGTCGCCAGCCGCCAGGGGAAGACCTTCCACTATCCCTGGTGCGCCCACGCCCGCAAGATCTCGGAGGCGAACCTCGTCCGGGCGGCCACCCGCTCCGAGTTCCTGAAGAAGAAGTACCTTCCCTGCTCCCTCTGCTCTCCTTAAAAACCGCGAGGCGGCCCCGGAGGCCGCCTCGCGGATTTTAAGGAAATCGCCCCGATCCAACTCGATCCGCCGGATACAGATCTCCCGGCGGTCCCGCGCTCAAGCTTTTATCGCTCGGGAAGCTTTCGCTTCCCGAGCGATAAAAGCTACTTCAGCTTTCGCAGCTTGTCCTCGCACTGGCGCGTCAGCTCCTCCACCTCGGCGGCCTGGAACCCGGGGGCGGCGCGAGAGATCCGGTCGAGGAGGGCGAGCGCCTCCTGCCAGAGATCGGCCACTTCGCCGATCTTCCCCCGGTATTCGTTCGTCCGGGCCGTCTTGATCAGGGCCCGGGCGGAGTCCAGGGCGGAAGCGGCGGAGAAGGACGCGTCCTCGGCCGGAGCGCGCGCCGGCGCCGGCCATGGGGAAAGATCGCGGGGCGGGGAGGAAAGCTCGCGCGACCACCAGAGCGCAAAGAGCGTGAAGCCGGCGACCAGGACGAGGAGGGCGATAGCGAGGCGGCGCGTCCGGGCCCGGCGGAAGACCTCCGCCAGCCAGACCCAACGCCGCGACTTTTTAATCCCGTAGGCCAAAGACGTGATCCGTGATCAGTTGCTGATCACTGCATACTGACTGCTTCTTGTGCTATTCCCGAAGTAAACATCCCAACGAATGCCGAGGCATGTCCGCGCGCCGGCCTGTCCCGCCAACCCAGGGACCGCGGCTACGAACCCACCGGGCGCGATCCGCCGCCCCCCGTAGGCGCGGACCTTTGCGGTCCGCGCGCCGTTATCAGCTCCGCCTCCCCCCGCTTCTGGAATCTTCTCACACCCCAGAAGATGCCGGAATAGGCAATCAGCGAGAGGACCGAGGCGAGGACGAACCCGCCGAGATACCAGGGGAGCGGGGCGCGGAGTATAAATTCCTTCGCCTCGGCGAAGGTGGACGGGATCCCCGCCGGGTCCTCGATCCCGAGGATCCAGGCCCCGAAGAAGTAGTCGGCGGCGTAGAAGAAGAAGCCGGTGAGAGGGTTGACGACCAGCGTCCCGGCGTAGGTGGCGGGGAGGTTCAGCTTGAGAACGGGAGCCAGGGCGAGGGCGGCGATCATCCCGAGGCCGAAGGTCGGGATGACGGAGAGGAAGAGCCCGAGGGCGAAGCCGCCGGCGATCCCCCGCGGCGTCCCGTTGAGCGCGATGATACGGCGGAGGAAATCCTTCCACGAATTTGCACGAATTTTCACGATCGGCCCTGCTTCAGGCCTTGACCGTCTCCACCACCTCGCCCAGAGCGGTGAAGACGAGGTAGCCCGTCACCGGGAGGGAGAAGATCTCCGAGAGAACGCCGGCGTAGAGGATCATCTGGGGACGGTAACGGTCGATTTGGTCCGGTACCCTCCCCGCTGAGACCCGGGCGGTCTTGTAGTCGTAGAACTCCACCCGGTCGGGGCGGACGGCGATAAGGTCGACCGCCCCCCGGATCAGCCGCTCACCTCCCCCGGCGAGCGGCTCGCGCTTGAGGATCGGGACCTCGGCCCTGACCTCCGCGCCGGAGAAGCGGTCGAAGAAGCCGCAGGCTTCGAGGCGGTCGAGATCGGCCTCTAGCTCGCCCAGCACCCAGCCCCGGTCGGGGTGGGCCGGGCCCATCAGCCAGTCGAGAAAACGCCCGGCCCGGAAGGGGCGGCCGGCGGCCCTCTCCTCGAGGGCGCGGTGGACGGCGATCCCCAGCGAGCGCTTCTTCTCCGGGATCTCCGGCGCCTCGGCCTCTTCCTCTGCCGCCTTCTCCTCCTCCGCCGCCTCGGAGGGGCGGACCAGGACGATCCCCGGGATCTCGGGGGGGGAGAGGATCTCCTCCCCCAACTCGACGGGGAGAACGGGCTTTGGGGGGGGGAGGGCGGGGAGAGAGGCGGGGTCGGCGATCGAGGCCTCCGCTGATTGGCCGACGTGGTCGCGGTCGGAGACCGGCCATTTCCCCAAGGCGGCGAGCTTCTGCGCGCCGGAGAGGATCAGGCGGTGCGCTTCCGACTCCTCCCCCCGCCCCGGCTCGACCCCGCTGATAAAGAGGCGCTGGGCGGCCCGGGTGAGCGCGACGTAGAGGACGCGGAGCTCCTCCCGGCGCGATTCCTCCGCCGCCCGAGCAGCCCAGCCGTCGAAGACGGGGTTCCCCTGCGGGCTGCAAGAGGCGGGGGGGAAGTAGACCACCGGGGGGGAGCCGTCCCCGGTCCGGCGCAGGAGCTCGAACGACCTCTCCCGCCCGGTCGCCGGCGTGGTGAAGGCGGCGTCGAAGAGGTAGAGGACGGGGAACTCGAGCCCCTTCGCCTTGTGGACGGTCATCAGCCTCACGCACTCGCCCGCGCCGCCCGCCATGGCGGTCTCGTCCTCCTCCGACATCCGGCGGAGGAAGCGGCGGCATTCGAAGACCGTTCCCGCCCCCCGGGCCGAGAGGGCGGCGAGCAGGTCGATCATCCGATCAAGGTTCAGGGCCGCCAGGTCGTCGCCGGTGTAGAGGCGGTAGCGCAGCCGGGCCGAGGTCGCCTGGAGGAAGGCTTCCGCCGCCTGGGCGGGCGAAGCGGACGCGGATTCCTTGAGCGAGCGTTCGAGGAGGCGGGAGGCCTCCGGAAAGGTCTCGGCCAGGGCGGCGCGGAGCGACCCCTTCCTGGCCCGGCTCAAGACCTCCGAGAAGTCCGCCTCGCTCAAGCCAAGCAGGGGCGAGCGGATAAGGGCGGAGAGGGCGAGGCGGTTCTCCGGATCGCAGAGGAAGTCGAGAAAGGCGAGGAGGTCACGGACCTCGTCCCTCCGGTAGAACCCCCCCGGCTCGTCCCGGCGGCAGGGGATGTTCCGGCGCGAGAGCTCCTCCTCCAGGGCGCGGGCGCAGCCCTTCTTCCGGTAGATCACGGCGATGTCGCCGAAGCGGGCCGGGCGGGAACGCCAGTCCGTCTTCCCGTCCTCCTCCCGCTTCTCGGCTATCGGCGCGCCGTTTTGGACCAACCCCTGGATCGAGTCCGCGATCCGCTTGGCGTCGAGCGCCCAGCGCTCCTCCTTGCGCGTCGCCCCTTCCGCGGCCTTGATCAGGGGATAGACGGTGACCGACCCCCCGAGCGGCGGCAGGTCGGTCTCGTGCTCGGCGAAGCCCGCCAGCTCCGAACCTCCGAAGACCGCGTTCACGAAATCGATGATCAGGGGCCCGGAGCGGTAGGAGCGGCGGAGCGGCACCAGGCGGGCGGAGACTTCCCTTCCCGCCGCGGCGGCCAGCCCCTCGAGGAGGGTGTAGTCCGCCTCCCGGAAGCCGTAGATCGACTGTTTCACGTCCCCCACGGCGAAGAAGGACTGGCGGTCGAAGATCCCCCTCCCGGCGGTGAGCTCCTCCATCATCGGCTGGAAGATCGCCCACTGGAGGCGGCTGGTGTCCTGGAACTCGTCGATCAGGAGGTCCTGGACGCCGGACTGGACCGTGAAGGCGATCCCCGGATCCTCGAGGAGGCGGTAGGCGCCGATCGCGATGTCGGAGAAGTCCATCGCCCCCGCCTCCGCTTTCGCCTCGGAGGCCAGTCGCTCGAAGACCCGGTAGCAGCCGCAGAGCGCCCGGACCAGGCGGTTGTAGCGTTCGAGTCGGGCGGAGAGGAGGTAGCGTTCGAGTATGGCGTCGGCCTCCTCCGCCCGCTCCCGGAGGGCGGGGGGAAGGCGGGAGCGGTTGACGCTGAAGGCGATGTCGCTCCTCCCTACGGCGGGGAAGGCCTCCTTCTGCGGCTTGAAGAAGGCAGAAGAGATCAGGCCGGTAGCGTCCCGGGCGTCCCTGAATCCTTTGAGCTCCCCAACGCCCCGGGCCGAGGCGGGCCAGTCTCCGAGGAGGGAGTCGAGCCATTCGAGGAGGTCGGCCGAGAGCTGCTCGATCGGGTAGGGGTCCGGGTCGGCGAGGGCGAGGTCGTCCTCCATCCGTTCCCCTTCCCCCCGGTAGCGGAGGAAGAGGGTGGGGCGGTAGGAGCGGTAGAGGCCGCGGCAGAAGTCGAGGATCGGATCGATCTCCCCGTCCAGGAGAAGGGCGGCGGTCTCGAGGAGGGGGAGCGCCTCCTCGGAGTTGAGGAGGCGGCGGGCAGCCGTGCGCAGGAGGTCGGAGAGGGCCTCCCCCTCGAAGATCTCCGCCCCCACCGGAAGGCCGGCCTCCACCGAGAAGCGGGCGGCGAGCCAGCCGAAGAAGGAGTCCATCGTCACCACCCGCATCGACTGGGAGTTGCGGAGGATGGCGTTCGCGGCCTGGAGCGGGAAGACGGGGCCGCCGGGCGACCAGCCCTTGAGGACCCGCCCCATCTCCTCCCCGGCCGCGGGCGAGGAGACGAGGCGGGCGGCGGCCTCGATGATCCGCTGGCGCATCTCGGCGGCGGCCTTGCGGGTGAAGGTGACGGTGAGGATCCGGGAGAGCTTCAGGTCCGCTACGGCGGCGGCGAGGCGGAGGTAGCGCTCCGTGAGCTGCCAGGTCTTCCCCGACCCGGCCGAGGCCGTGATCACGAAGGAGGCGAAGGGGTTGTAGGGGACGCGATCGCCCTTCCCGCTCATCGCTCGCGCTCCTCCATCCGGCAGACGGACGGGTAGGCGCAGAAGGCGCAAGCCTCCTCGGAGGGCCGGATCGGGAAGCCCTTCGCGGAGGAGATCTCCTCGGACGCGCGGGCGAGCGCTCCCCGGAGCGCCTCCCCGAGCCCCTCCTCCGCGACCTCCAGGTAGCCGGAACGGCGGGAGAGGAAGGAGCAGTAGGCGAGATGGGTGGGGCCGGACCCGGAGAGGGAGAGGCAGAGGCTGTAGAAGGGGAGCTGGGGGGAATCGAGCTTCCGGATCCGGGTCCCGGTCGGGATCGTCCGGCGCTTGAAGTCCAGGACCAGCGAGGCGCCGCCTTCCCCTTTCCCCAGGAAATCCGCCCGGCCGAAAAGGCGGAACTCCCGCGCCCCGATCGTAAGAGCGGCGCGGAGCTCCTTTTCCCATTCCACGGGACTCCAGGCGGCGAGGAGGCCTTCGATCGAGCCGGCGAAATTCCTCCAGCCGCCGCAGCGGAGCATGAGGCGGAGCGCGGCGAGCGCCGGCGCCGGGGGGATCTCCCTCTCCCCGATCTCGGAGAGCGCCCGGGCGATCCGCCCGCGGTCCCAGGACCCGCCTTCGTCGAGCACCCGCCTCCAAAGTCCGGCGGCGACCCGGTGGAGAGCCGTCCCCTGGTAGCGCGGGTCCGGCTCCTCCCGCGCCTCCGGCTCTTCTTCCATGCCCAGGCTATCGAGGCGGAAGCGGAAGGGACAAGCGAGGAGGGCCTCGCAGCGGCCGGAGGAGAGGTTGACGCGGGCGGGAAGGGCGCCCGGCAGAAGGCCGGAAGGTCGGGAACGTTCGACCGCCCCCTCGATCCGCCGGAGGAGGGCGCTCTCCCTCCGAAGCGGGAGGATGTGGAGGAGGCGGTCCCCTTCCCCGCCCACCGGCGTGGGCGGACGGAGGCGGCAGCCGGCCAGGCGCAGCCGCGTGATGAAGCGGGACTCCGCCGTCTCCCCCTCGCCGGTCTGGACGGCCCGGGTGAGGACGACGCTTCGGGCGGAGAGGGCGAGCGAGAAGAAATTCAGCTCCTCCAGCGCTTCCCGCCGGTCGGGCGTCATCAGCCCCATCGCCTCCCGGACGAAGGGCTCCTCGATCAGGCGGACGGGGAGGGCCGAGGGGAAGATCCCCTCGTTCATGCCGCAGACGACGACCACGTCGGCGGGGACGGAGCGGGCCTCCAGGAGGTGAACGAGCTGGACGCCGCGGAACGGCTCCGGCGAGAGGTAGAGGCTGTCGGCGAAGACGTGGCGCTTCAGGAGGGAGACGAACTCGGCCGCCGGGAGGGGAGCGGGAAAGGCGGGGGCGAGGAAGGCCATCGCCTCCAGGGAGGAGGCCACCCGGGCGCGGATCGCTTTCTCGGTCGGGCCGGGAACGAAGAGCGAAGAGCAGCGGTTGAAGAGGGAAAGCGTCTCGGAGGCGAGCTTATTCCAGGGGAGGGTCTCGGCGTCGAGGAACTTCCCCAGGAGAGCGTGGAGGCCGTCCAGGAAATCGAGCGGCTCCCTCCCCTCTTCCCCCCCCGCCCGGAGCCATTCCTCGACCCCGCCCCGAAGGGAGGAGAAGCCCTCCCGGAACTCCTCGGCGAGGAAGCGCTTGAGGACGCGGGCGGCCGCGGTGCCCGCGGCGGGGTCGGAGAGGACGAGCTGGGCGGCGCCCCGAGTGAGGAGGAACTGGGAGAGGGCGAAGCTCCCGAAGCGGGCGAGGACGAGCTGGAGGAGCGACTTGAGGAGGGCGACCGCGGGATCGTCCGAGACGAGGCGGGCGAGGGCCGCGCTCTGGGGAAGGGGCGGGCCGTCCGGCCGCGGCGGCGTCGAGAAGACGGCGGAGAAGACGCCGACGTATTCGGCCGAGCGGGGGACGACCACCAGGACGGAAAGGCCGAGGTTGAGCGCCTTCAAGGCCTCGCATTTCGCCTGGCGGGCTTCGGCCGCGATGCTCGGCAGGGCATAGATGGAGATCCGCTCCAGCTCGTCGGGGGGGAGCGGGCTGATCGCTGCGGAGTCGACCGCGGCAAGGAGCGGGGGCACTTCGGCCGGGAGGTCCTTTTCGAGGCGGAGGCCGAAGCGGGAGGCGAACTCGCGGACGGGGCCGAAGGCCGCCGAGTTTTCGGCCGCGCAGATGAACTCGCAGCGTCCGGCGATCCGGCGGAGAAATGCGGTCTGCAGGGGTGTCGCATCGGAGAAGCCTCCGATCAGGATCCGCTCGAAGGGGAGATCGAGGTCGCCCCCCTCCCCCCGGGCCTCGGACCAGGACGGCTCCTCCCTCCCCCGCTCGGCGAGGCGGGAGCGGTATTCCCCGGCGAGCCTCTCCAGCTCGTCGGCGAGGACCGACCAGTAACCCCCGTAGTCGGCGGAGCCGAAGGGGTTCTCGCGGAAGGCGGCGCGCAGCGCTTCGTAGGTTTTCCCTTCGTCCGGGGAACGCCCGGCGCCGGCCAGCTCCTCGAAGAAGTCAGCCGCCGCCGTCTCCATCCCGGGACGGAGCCGCCGGTAGGAGCTATCGACGAGGCAGGAGCGCAGGAGAAGGAGGCGCTCCAGGGCGGAGACCGGCCGCAGCGCGCTCTGGCCGCGGGCGGCGGCGATAAAGAGAGCGAGCGTGGAGACGCGGGGCGGGAAGCAGGAGGGGACGAGCGCCGAGAGCTCCTTGAGGAAATGCTGGCCGAGGCGGGCGGTGGGGAGGACGACCGAGACCCGGGAGAAATCCCTCCCGCCCGCCGCGGCGACCCGCCGGGCGATGCAGCGGGGGAGGTTTTCGCGGGCGGAGATGACGGCGAAAGTCATGCGAGACAGGGTAAACAAGGGGTATGCGCGAGACAAGGGATATAAGTCAGTCCCGGGTTCGCCCGCCGAGGCGTAGGGGCGAACCTGCCTGCCCCGATCTATCGGGGGTGTTCGCCCGCCGGGCCTCCGATGCCGGCCGGGTCCGCAGGGGTGAGCCTGCCTGCCCCGATCTATCGGGGGTGTTCGCCCGGCCAGTCTGGGCGAACATGAGGTTCGCCCCCACGTTCACACGAAAAGCGCCAAGGCGCCGGCCAAGAGGAGCTTCCCGTCCACGACTACCTCGCTCATGAGGTCCCGGAAGAGGATCCGGCGATGATAGAGGTAGAGATAGAAAAAGCCGTAGGCGGTGATGGCCAGGAAGAGATAGGACCGGGGAGGCAGCCAGGAGATCGCGGAGGCGGCGACGATCAGGAGCGAGAGGAGGATGTTAACGGCAATGAGAAGGATGCGCGTCCGCTCCGGGCCGATCAGGACCGGGATCGTCTCCCGGCCGACCAGGCGGTCCCCCTGGATGTCCCGGACGTCGAGGAGGGTGGAGCGGACGAAAAGGACGCCGAAGACGAAGGCGAAGGCGACCGCGGGCGCCAGCGGATAGCGGAGCCCCTCCCCTTCCGAGAGGAGGGGGACGAGGACGGTGAGCGTGGCCCATCCCAGCGAGGTCATGATCTCCTTGGCGCCCGGGAGGTCCCGGAGACGGCGGCGCTGAAATCGGGTGGGGAGGACCGGAACACAGTAGGCCCAGCCGAGGAGGAGCGTGAGGAGGACGAGAAGGCAGGGCCAGGTCCCGAGAAAGAGGCCGATCACCCCCGCCGCCCCCAGGGCGGCCGCGCTGACCGGAAGAAGCGTCCCCCGCCGGACCCGGAAGGAGAGGCGGCGGGCCGGCTGGTCGAACGATAGGTCGGAACGGTCAGCCAGGATGTTCAGGTTGTAGAAGCCGAGGAACGCGCAGAAGGAGAGCAGGATGGGGAGAATTTCCGCCGGGAGGCCCATCAGTCTCTGGGCGGCGAAGGTGAGAGAAGCGGCGGAGGCGGCGATAAAGAAGTTGAATTTCACCGTCCAGGAGAGGGCGAGGAGGCACCATCTTGAGGGGGCGGGCTTCCTCCGGAAGGAGCGGTCGCGGAGGAGATCGACCACCTCCTGGATCAGCCAGTTGGGCGTGGAAGCCCCCGCGGTCACCCCCACGACGCCATAGCGGTCAAGCTCGCCGAGAGGAAGCTCCTCGGCGGTCTCCACCCGGAAGGCCGGCACTCCTTGGAGGGAGGCGATCCGGGCGAGGCGGGCGGTGTTGGCGCTGTTCTTGCCCCCCACCACGACCAGGGCCTCGACCCGGGAGAGGAGGTCACGGAGATCGGCCTGGCGGCTTAGCGTGGAGGGGCAGATGGTGGGGAAGACCTTGACCTCGCCCCCGCGCCGCTTCAGGGCCTCGGCCACCGCGCCGAAATCTTCCGCGCTCTGGGTGGTCTGGGAAACCAGGCAGATCCGCGGGAGCGGCGGGAGCCCCGCCGCCTCCTCCGGGGAGTCGACCACGTGACCCCGCCCTTCGGCGAAGCCGAGGAGCCCCTCCACCTCGGAGTGGCCGCGGTCTCCGAAGATAACGGTGTCCATCCCCTCCCGCGCGCACTTGCGGATGATCCCCTGGACCTTGACCACGTCCGGGCAGGAGGCGTCGCAGATCGCGGCCCCGGTCTCCTTGAGGCGGGAGCGGACGGCGGGGGAGATCCCGTGGGCGCTGATGAAGCCGACCTTCCCCGGGGAGAAATCGGCGGGATCGCGGGACGAACGGACCCCCCGGCGGGCGAGGAGGTCCACCACCTGGGGGTTGTGGATGAGCGGGCCGTAGGTGACGATCCCGGAGCGGTCGCGGGCCGAGCGGTCGAGGACCATCTCCAGGGCCCGCTTCACGCCCATGCAGAAACCGGCGTTCCTGGCGACGATGATCTTCATCTTAATCCGGCTTGAACCGGATTAAGATTATACCCTGAACCCTCGTCAGCCCCTAACGCATAGCGCAGAGCGCAAAGCGCCCGGCGTAGCGCTCCGCCGGCGGGGCGCTTTGCGCTATGCGCCATGCGCTTTGCGTCTTTCCAGGAACCACTCCGCCGTCCGCTTCATCCCCTCCTCCACCCCGAGCGAGGGCTTCCAGCCCAGGACCTTCCGGGCCAGCTGGGCGTTCAGGACGGAGCGCTTCTGCTCCCCGGCGGCCGGGGGGCCGTGGACCTCGGGGGCGGAGGACTTCGCGGCCGCGCGGAGCGCGCGGAAGATCTGGACCACGTCGGTCTCGACGCCCGTCCCGATGTTGAATGTCCCGCAGTCCTCCTGGGAGAGGGCGAGAAGGTTCGCCCGGGCCACGTCCTCGACGAAGACGTAGTCGCGGGTCTGGCGCCCGTCGCCGTTGATGATCGGCTGCTTCCCCTCGAGCATCCGGTTCAGGAAGATCGCGACCACGCCGGCCTCCCCGTGCGGGTTCTGGCGGGGGCCGTAAACGTTCCCGTAGCGCAGTGCGACGTAGGAGAGGCCGGAATCGAGCCGGTAGAAAAAGAGGTACTTTTCCACCGCGAGCTTCCCGATCCCGTAGGGGGAGACCGGTCGGGCGGGATGCTTTTCATCGGCCGGGAAATAATCCTGCTCCCCGTAGATCGCCCCCCCGGTGGAGGCGAAGACGAACTTCTTCACGCCGGTTTTCTTGCAGCCCTGGAGGAGGTTCAGCGTCCCGATGATGTTGACGGAGGCGTCGAACTGCGGCCCCTCCACCGAGGCCCGGACGTTGATCTGGGCGGCGTGGTGGTCGACCGCGTCGAATTTCTCCCGCCGAAAGACCTCTTCGAGGTCGGGGTCGCGGATGTCTTTCTCGATGAGACGGGCGCCGGCGGGGATGTTCCCCTTCGATCCCGTGGAAAGGTTATCCAGTATCACCACCTCGTGCCCCGCGCGGAGGAACTCCTCCGCCACGTGGGAGCCGATGAAGCCCGCGCCGCCGGTGACCAGAATCTTCATAGAAAGCTATCCTTCCGGTTTCTCTCTAGTGTCTTTCCGAATAAGATACAAGCTTTTGCGTGTATCTTGCTTTGTTCATTGTGGGAGCGACATTCTTGTCGCGACCCTGGCCAGATGGATCGGGGCAGGAATGCCCCTCCCACAAAGTATTAACCTTTCTTCGCACCTTGGCGCCTTAGTGGCATGTTGAATTGCGGGAGTCAGCCCGCCTTAGGAAAAGAACTCGCGGACGGCTGATACCACCTCGTTCAGCTGCGCCTCGCTGAGCTGGGGATAGACGGGGAGGGCCACCGTCTCTTGCGCCGCCGCCTCGGCCTGGGGGAAGGAGCCGGCCGCCTTTCCCAGGAAGGCGTAGCATTTCTGGAGGTGGAGGGGGACGGGGTAATAGACCTCGTTCCCGATCCCCTTCTTCGCCAGATGCTCGCGGAGCGCGTCCCGGCGCGGGGCGCGGATGACGTACTGGTTGAAGATGGACTCGCAGTCCTCCCGGATGAAGGGGGGGACGACGGGCGCCCCGGAGAGGGCCCGGGTGTAGAAGGCGGCGTTCCGCCGCCGGCCCTGGTGCCACCTCTCCAGGTGCGGGAGCTTGACCAGGACGATCGCGGCCTGGAGGGCGTCGAGCCGGCTGTTGATCCCGATCACGGAGTGGTAGTACTTGGGCTTGGAGCCGTGCTCCCGGAGGATCGTGAGGCGCTCGGCCAGGGCGGGATCGTTGGTGGTGATGAAGCCGCCGTCGCCCGCGCCGCCCAGGTTCTTCGAGGGGAAGAAGGAGAAGCAGCCGAAGAGCCCCATCGTCCCCGCCTTCCTCCCTTTATAGGTCGCCCCGATCGCCTGGGCCGCGTCCTCGATCACCGGGATCTTCTTTGCGGCCGCGAGGATCGCGTCCATGTCCGCGCACTGGCCGAAGAGGTGGACGGGGATGATGGCCCGGGTCCGCCGGCCGACCGCGCCGGCGACCTTCGCCGGGTCGAGGTTGTAGGTCTTGGGATCGATATCCACGAAGACCGGGCGGGCGCCCAGCCTGGAGATCGAGCCCCCGGTGGCGAAGAAGGTGTAGGGGGTGGTGATCACTTCGTCCCCCGGCCCGACGCCGAGCGCCATCAGGGCGAGGAGGAGGGCGTCCGTCCCGGAGGCGCAGCTGACCGCGTGCTTGGCCCCGCAGTAGCGGGCAAGCTCTTCCTCGAGCTTGATCATCCTCGGGCCCTTGATGTATCCCCCGCTGCGGAGGACATCCAGGACCGCCGGCTCGATCTCATCCTTGATCTCGGCGTATTGGGCTTTCAGGTCAAGCAGTGGAACGCTCATGTTATCTCCTTGCGAAATTGGAGGTTTGCGATTTGAGGCTGGGGGCGTGAGGCTCGAGAGCCCGGTTCAGCGGACGGCGATCTCCCGGAACCACGCGATGGTCTTCTCCAAACCTTCTCTCCATCCCACCTCGGGGCGGTAGCCGAGGACTTTGCGGGCCCGCCCGATCTCGGCCCGGGAGCGGCGGACATCCCCGGCCCGCGACGGCTCGAAGACTGGCTCCAGTTTTTTCCCGGTGAGCTCCCCCAGGGCCTTGACCAGGTCGAGGAGCTCCCTTTCCTCGCCGCAGGCGATGTTGAAGACCCCCCCTCCGGCTTCCGGGCCGGCCGCGAGGGCGAGGAGGTTGGCCCGCACTACGTTGGCGACGTAGGTGAAGTCCCGGGTCTGGCGGCCGTCCCCGTAGATCGTGGGGCGGCTCCCGTCCAGGGCGGATTGGATGAAGCGCGGGATCACCGCGGCGTATTCCGACCGCGGATCCTGGCGGGGCCCGAAGACGTTGAAGTAGCGGAGCGAGACCGTCTCCATGCCATAAACCCGGCGGTAGAGGCGGCACATCGACTCCCCGGAGAGCTTGCTCACCGCGTAGGGCGAGAGCGGGCGCGGCTCCAGCTCCTCGGACTTGGCCTCCGCCTCGACGTCGCCATAGACCGAGGAGGAGGAGGAGTAGATGAAGCGGCGCACGCCGGCCCGGCGGGCCGCCTCCAGGACCTTCACCGTCCCGCCCGCGTTCACCGCGAAGGAGGAGAAGGGATCGCGGAAGGAGCGGGGGACCGAGGGAAGGGCGGCCAGGTGGCAGACCGCCTCCCTCCCCCGGACCGCCGCGGCGGACGCGGCGGAATCCCGGACGTCCCCCTCCGCCACCTCCAGCCGCCCCGCCGCCCCGGACAGGTTTTCCCGCCGGCCGGTGGAGAAGTTGTCCAGGACGCGGACCTCATGCCCGGCCTTAAGAAGCTCCTCGACGAGATGGGAGCCGATGAAGCCTCCCCCGCCTGTGACGAGGACTTTCACTTCGAGAGCGGTTCGCGGTTCAGAGGTTCACGGTTCAACGGTTGAAAGAACCAGAAGTCACCGATGAACCGTTGAACCTTGAACCGTTGAACCTAGTTCCTATCTTCCCACGCTCTTGTACACGTAACCCAGCTTCTTCATCTTCGCCGGGTCGTAGAGGTTGCGCCCGTCGACGACGATGGGGTGGTGGAGGAGGGTCTTGATCCGGGAGAGGTCCATCTCCTTGAACTCGTTCCACTCGGTCAGGATGACCAGCGCCTCGGCCTTCTCGGCGACCTGGTAGGGGTCCTTGCAGTACTCGATCTCGGGCAGGTCCTCCTTGGCCTTCTCCATCGCCTTGGGGTCGTAGGCCTTGATCTTCGCCTTCTCGGCGAGGAGCCGGCGGACCACGGCGATCGAGGGGGCGTTGCGCATGTCGTCGGTGTTGGGCTTGAAGGCCAGCCCCAGCACCCCGATCACCTTGCCTTCCAGGACCCAGAGCGTCTCCTTGATCTTGGACAGGAAAAAGTCGACCTGGTCGGCGTTGACCTTCTCCACCTCCTTGAGCAGGGCGAAGTCGTAGCCGAGCTCCTCGGCGATCTTGATGAAGGCGGAGACGTCCTTGGGGAAGCAGGACCCGCCGTAGCCGACGCCCGGGTAAAGGAACTGGGCCCCGATCCGCTTGTCCAGCCCCATCCCCTGGGCTACCTCCATCACGTTCGCCCCCGCCTTCTCGCAGATCCGGGAGAGGGCGTTGACGAAGGAGATCTTGGCGGCCAGGAAGGAGTTGGAGGCGTGCTTGATGATCTCGGCGCTGTTGATGTCGGTGACGATCACCGGGGCGTCGATCGGCTTGTAGAGCTCCTTGAGCAGGTCGGCCGCCCGGGTGGACGAGGTCCCGATCACGATCCGGTCGGCGTGGAAGGTGTCGTAGATGGCCGAGCCTTCCCGGAGGAACTCGGGGTTGGAAACGACGTCGAACTCCACGTCCTTCTTGCGGTAGCGCTTGATCGTCTCGGCCACCTTCTCCCCGGTCTTGACCGGCACGGTGGACTTGTCCACGATCACCTTGTAGCCGTTCAGGCTCTCGGCCACCTGGCGGGCGACGTTGGCCACCGCGGTGAGGTCGGCCGAGCCGTCGGCCTTGGGCGGGGTGGAAACGGCAATGAAGACGATCTCGCTCTCCTTCACCCCCTCGGGAATCGAGGTGATGAAGCTGATCCGCCCCGCCGAACGGGCGTTGGCGAGCATCTCCTGCAAGCCGGGCTCGTAGATCGGGACCTCGCCCCGGTTGAGCAGGTCGATCTTGGCCCGGTTGTTGTCGACGCAGATGACTCGGTTGCCGAGCTCGGCCAGGCAAGCTCCGGTCACCAGTCCCACGTATCCAGTTCCGATGATGCAGACTTTCATGCCTCCTCCTTTTCGTGCGCCGCCGAGCGCGGCGGCGCAGGAAAAGCGTGCGTCCGTCGCCAACGACTTCGGCGGAAAAGGGTGATATTTACCACACCGCCGCCCCCGGGCGCAAGACCTTGCTCGCGCCGGGCCGCCGGTTGTAGGCCCGATCCCCCGACCTTGTTATTGAATCAGCGCTAAGGAATGTCGGGGCAAGTGCGATCGGGCGCGACGGGCCTGGCGCCGGCTCGCACCTGTCCGCCGATCCGGCCGACGTAGCCAAAGGCTACTTGGGCGGAGTCGGCAGCCTGGGCGGAGGCGGAGAACCGGCCAACGATCGTCACCCGAATACACCAGAAGGCGCGCGGCCCCCCGGAGTTCCTGAAAGCGCCCCCCGGCGCGAAAGCGCCGGGGGGGCGATTTCAGTTGGAGACGTTGAGCGGCGCGGTGGAGAAAGACTTGATCCAGAGAACCAGCATCACCTCGTCCTCGCCGGTGCCGTTCAGGTGACGGTAGGTGAGGTAGGAATCCCAGCAATGGAGATCGCGGTAGATAGTGATCGACTCCTCCTCCCACTCGGATTGCTCCAGGTCGGTCCGGCCATATACCCGGAAGGCCCAGAGGGGGCTCACCCGGAAGAAGATACTCGCGCCTAGCTCGTTCTTCTTCCGCGGCAGGTTGTATTCGTGGTGAAGCTTGGCCTTCCAGGTCTCGTCCTCGCCCACCCAGAGGTCCAGGGAGTTCTTCCGCACCTCGCCCGAGTACATGTCGTAGGTGACGGCTTCGTCCAGGCCGATCTCGGGGAACGGGGTGAGCTTGAGTTCGGCGAAGAGGTCCCCGAAGGCTTCCCCGTAGTTGTCCCGGCTGGGGTTGGTGTAGAGCGGGGACTTGACCAGGAAATCCAGGAGGGTCCAGTTGTATTGCTTGTCGTTTCTCACCCGCTTGGTCTGCAGAAGATTTCGGATTCCGAGAACGGTGTAATCCTGCCGGTCGAGATCGTCGATCGAATCGAACTGGTAGAGATCGCCGGGCAGCAGGTTCGGCTCGGCGGTGTAGACGTAATTGGCGAAGGGCTGGATCACGTGGCGGAGGCGGTGGATGTCCAGGATGTCGTTCTCCGCGGGGAAGACCCCGTAGATCGAGGTGGAGACCTTGAGCCCGCCGCCCCACACCGTTCTCCAGACATTGGACCGCTCCGGGCCCTCCGGGTTGGGGGGAAGCGGGGTCGGCCCGGCGGTCGGCTCCGGGCTGGGCGTGGGGATGGGGGTATCCTCGGGGGCTCGGGAGTAAAAGGTCTCCCGGAAGTTCCCGTAGGGGATGAGACTGAGCCAGCCGAAATATTTTTCCGAGTAGCTCAGCTGGTGGAAGGTGTCGAAACGGTCGGCCTTGTACGCCGCCGACTCCTGGTCGGGGTAGAGGCGCCCGAAGCGGGTGTAGGCGGTCGTCCCGTCGTAGTAGAAGTTGCTCTCTCCGAAATTGAACTGCTTGGCTTGGAACTTGAGCTCGGGCAGCTTCTCGGTCTCCTGGTAAAACTTGTTGAGCCGCTTGATCCCCTGGAGGGAGAGGGTGTAGTCCGGGGTCACCCGCCCCAGGTAGGCGGAGGACTGGGGCTCGCTGTTCGCCTCGTATTCCCGCCGGAAGAAATCCTGGCGGACGTCCTCGTCGGAGAAGTAGTGGGCCTCGATCGACCCCTGGACCTGCCAGGGGAAGGAATGGCGGTACCACCCCTCCATGATGTAGCGCTCCTTCTCCTCCGTCGTCTCGGCCCCCGTGGTCGGATCGGTCGTCTCGTAGAGCTTGTCCTTCAGGTAGTAGGTGTTCCACTTTCCCCGGCCCTCCTGGCCGACGTAAAAGGACCCGTCCAGGCCGTAGGCGAAGCCGCGGCGGTAGCGCCAGTCGAGGTGGGCGGTGAGCGAGATGTCGGGAGCGCACCAGTGGTAGCCGGAGAGAAGGTAGCCGCCCCAGCTGTTCCGGAAGCCGGGATAGAGGAAGAATCCCTGGCAGCGGTCCTTCAGCGACCGCCGGTAGTAGGGCCAGTAGAAGATCGGGACGTCGTAGACGTAGAAAACGGCGTTCTTGATGACGATCGATTCCTTGGGGTAGAGGAGGAGCTCGGAGGACTCGATCCGGTAGTGCGGCTCCTCCAGGTCGCAGGTGGTCGCCGATCCCTCCGTGAAAACGATCTCGTTCTCGGTCTGGTCGGAGGTCACCTTTCCCGCGCGGCCGTACCAGGGGTCGTAATAGCCGAGGGACGGCCCGAGCATCCCCTGCTCCTTCAGAAAATCGTAGCGGAGCTTGTCGGTGAAGATATAGTCCCCGTCCCGGTAGAACTCGACGTTCCCCTCGGCGAAAGCCTCCGTCCGCTCGGTGTAGACGGTGATCTTGTCCGCCTTCAGGGTCAGGTTCTTGTAATCCAGCCGGGCGTGCCCCTCGAAGATCGCCACCTTCTGCCCCTCCAGGTAGCGGATGACGTCTCCCTTGCAGGCGATCGGGGCGCGCGGGGTGGGGCCGGGGACCGGCGTGGGAGCGGTCGGCGAGGGGGAGACGGCGAAGTAGTCGCCTTCCCCGAAAAGATCGACCGGAGCCGGGGAAGCGGAGGCCCCGATCACCGGCTCCTCGGTAAAATCCTCCTCGTTCAAATCCTCGGCCCGGGTGCTGACCCGGGCGAGAAGGAGGGCGGCGAGCGCGAGGATCAGGGCGGCGGCGGAAGCGGTCTTCCAGTCGAGCCTCGGTTTCATCGCGTCTCTTCCCTCCCCCGCCGGAACCACTCCACGAAGATTTTCAGCCCCGCTTCGATCCGGGTGCGGGGCCGGAAGCCGAGAAGCCGGCCGGCCTTGGAGACGTCGGCCCAGGTTTCCCTCATGTCGCCCCGGGGGGCGGGGCGCGGGGAAGACCGCACGGGGCGGCCGAGAAGACCGCCGAGGAGGGCGAGGAGGTCCTTGAGGGCGACCGGGCGCCCCCCGCCCAGGTTGTAGATCTCGAAACCGTCCGTCCTCTCCCAGGCCGCGAGCGCGCCGGCCACGATGTCGGCGATGAAGGTGTAGTCCCGCCGGGACGATCCGTCGCCGTAGACCGGGATCTCCTTCCCCTCCCAGATCAGGCGGGTGAACTTGTGGATCGCCATGTCCGGGCGCTGGCGCGGACCGTAGACCGTGAAGAAGCGCAGAATCGAGACGGGCAGGCCGTGCACCCGGTGGTACATCCGGCAGAGCTGCTCGCCGGTGAGCTTGGTCTGGCCGTAGGGCGAGACGGGCTTGAGCCCGGCCTCCTCTTCGGAGAGCGGCTGGCGGGCTTCGTCGCCATAGACCGAAGAGGAGGAGGCAAAGACGAAGCGGCCGACGCCGTTCGCCCGGGCAGACTCGAGGAGGTTAAGCGTCCCGCCGACGTTGGTCTCCTGGTAGAGAACGGGGTCCTCCAGGGAAGGCAGGACCCCGGCCCGCGCGGCGAGGTGGATGACCGCCGAGAAGCGGTGGCGGGAGAAGAGGCCTTCGACCGCGGCCCGGTCGCGGATGTCGCCCCGGATCACGGTCAGGCGGGGATTATCCCGGACGAGGCGCAGGTTCTCCTCCTTGACCTCGGGCGGATAGTAGTCGTTGAAATCGTCCAGGATGACCGTCGCTTCCCCTCGGGCCAGGAGGGCTTCGGCCAGGTGCGAGCCGATGAAGCCCGCGCCGCCGGTGAGGAGGATCTTGGTCGTAGGCGCCATTAGAGGGCTGGGGGGGATTTGAGATCTGAGATTTGAGATCTGAGATTTGAGATCTGAGATTTGAGATCTGAGATTTGAGATCTGAGATTATTTCTGCTCTTCCTTCAGGGGGAAGAGCGGAGTGAACTCCCCGATCGTCGCGCCGACCGGAACCAGGTCGGCGCCGTCTCCGGCTGAAGGGAGGCGCCCTTTCCCCGCCCCGCCGGGGTTGATCTGCTCCCGGATCCCCGCCGCGGTCGCGGGAAGGAAGGGGTCAAGAGCGTCGGCCGTCCGGAGAAGGGCGAAGACCAGGTTGAAGAGGACGCCGTCCAGCCTCCGCCGGCTTCCCTCGTCCTTGTAGAGCGCCCAGGGCTTGGAGTCCTCGATGTAGCGGTTGGCCAGGGCAACCAGCGACCAGACCCCCTCCAGCACCCGGCTCAGCTCCAGCCCTTCCATCATCCCGTCGTAGGAGGAGATGATCTCCCGCCCCCGCTCGGGAATCCCCCCTCCCCCCTCCCCCTCCCAGGCGGGCGGGATCCGCCCGCCGCGGAACTTCTTGATCATGGCCAGCGTCCGCTGGAGAAGGTTGCCGAGGTCGTGGGCGAGGTCGCTGCGATAGCGGCCGCGGAAGGCCTCGAGCGAGAAATCCCCGTCGAGTCCGAGGGGAATCTCCCGGAGAAGGTAGTAGCGCAGGGCGTCCGCTCCGTATTCGTCGGCGAGAGCGCGGGCGTAGATCTTTTCTCCCTTGGACTTGGAAATTTTCTGCCCCCCGAAGGTCCACCAGCCGTGGGCGAAGACGCAGCGCGGCGGGGGAAGCTCCAGGGCGAAAAGGAGGGCGGGCCAGAGAACGGCGTGGAACCAGACGATGTCCTTGGCCATCAGGTGGAGGTCGGCCGGCCAGAGCGATCCGAAGCGGGAGCCCTCCGCGAACGCGCCCGGGGCCGAGATGTAGTTCAGGAGGGCGTCGAACCAGACCCAGAAGACCTGGCTGCCGCCCCCGGGGACCGGGACCCCCCAGCCGACGGAGCGGCTGACGCTGATGTCGTTCAGGCCCCGGGAAAGGCGGTTCGCCATCTCGTTGAAGCGGGAGGCGGGGCGGACGAAATCGGGGTGGGCCGCGAAATGCTCCTCCAGGCGTTTCTGGTAGGCGGAGAGGCGGAAGAACCAGTTCTCCTCCTCCAGCTTCTCCACCGGCCTTCCGCACTCCGGGCAGAGTCCGCCCGGGGTCTGGGCGGGGAGGAAGAAAGTTTCGCAGGGGGTGCAATACCAGCCCTGGTATTTCCCCCAGTAGACGTCGCCCCGGTCGCGGAGCCGCCGGAAGGCCTCCTGGACCAGCCGCTCGTGGCGCGGCTCGGTGGTCCGGATGAAGTCGTCGCAGCTGATCCCGAGCGCGGTCCAGAGATCGCGAAAGGAGGAGACTACCCGGTCGGCGAGCTCCCGGGGAGAGATCCCCTCCTCCTCGGCCGCCCGGGCGATCTTCTGCCCGTGCTCGTCCGACCCGGTTAGGAAGAAGACCTTCCTACCCCGGGAGCGCTGGTAGCGGGCGACCACGTCGGCGACGATGGTGGTGTAGGCCCCTCCGACCGTGAGGGGGGAGTTCACGTAGTAGAGGGGGGTGGTGATGTAAAATGTTTTAGGACTATCCATTATATCGCTGGCGATACGAGACAACGTTGATGGGTTAAGGACAGGAAGTGGGTCTGGGGGATGGGTCATGGAGAAGTGAAGGGACGGGCCGCACGATCGACCTCACCCATTTTCCAGACCCACTTCTTATCCTTAACCCATCGACATTCAGTTCGAACGCGGGGTGACGTCCTTGACCTTGAACTCCAGCTTCCGTTCGTCCTCCAGTTCCACCAGGACCGTGCGCCGGAAAAAGTTCACCTCCATCACCTTCCCCGGCCCCTGGGGGGTGTTGACCGCGACCCCGTCCTTGGGGAACTCCCGCCCGACCGAGCGGTAAAACTCCTCCTCGTAGCGGAGGCAGCAGAAAAGCCGCCCGCAGACCCCGGAGATCTTCTCCGGGTCCAGGGGCAGCCGCTGGAGCTTCGCCATCCGGATGTTGATCGGCTCGAAGTCCCGGAGGAAAGCGGCGCAGCAGAGGCGCCGGCCACAGGGGCCCACCCCGTCCATCATCCGCGCCTCGTCCCGCACCCCGATCTGGCGGAGCTCGATCCGGGTCTTGAAGATGCCCGCCAGGTCCTTGACCAGTTCCCGGAAATCCACCCGCCCGTCGGCGGTGAAGTAGAAGAGAAGACGCGAGCGGTCGAAGGAGTATTCCACCCCGACCAGCTTCATCGGGAGCTTGCGCTCTTCGATCTTGCGCTGGCAGATCTCGAAGGCGGCTTCCGCTTCCTTCTGGTTCGCCGCGATCCGCGTCCGGTCCTCTTCCGTGACCGGGCGGAGGATCTTGAGCGGGGGCTGCTCCATCTTCTCCTCGAAGAGGTTTTCCGGCTCGGAGACGACCTCCCCGTAGTCGATCCCCCTCTCCGCCTCGACGATGCAGCAATCCCCCTGGGCGAGCGCAAGCTCGCCCAGGGCGTAGTAATGGACGCGGCCGTTTTCGCGCCGCCGGATCTGGACGATTTTCAGCATGGGAGCCGCCGGGAATTTCCGGGGGTAAAGAGCGGGGTTAGATTATCCTTCCCGGCCGGGCAAATAAAGACTATTCGTGGAACGCCCGCACTTTCGGAGTGCGGCGGCACGATGCCGCTCTCGGAGTGCGGCCCCCCACCTCGTAACTGAGGCCTTCCGGACGGCACGCTAACCGGGCCCCCAGAAGCCGAGCTGGAGGAAGAGGTTCTCCAGGGTCAGCTGGTAGGTGAACCGCCCGGCCCCCCCTAGTCGGACGGCCCGGCGGCTTGTCTCCACCCGGGCGAGAGCGGCTGCCGCCGCGCCGGGGCGAAGCCCCCCGGCGCGACTTTCCAGGGCGGCGAGCTGGTCCTGATTGACGACCAGTTCCCGTTGGCCGCCCGCGCCGAGAAGCTCGAGATCCCGGAACCAGGAGAGGACGATCAGGAGGAGGCGGTCGAAGTCAGCCCGCTTCTCCGCGGCGAGGTACGCCTCCTCCTTCTCCTCCTCGTCCTTGATCCCTTGGGGATCGAGACCGGGCGGCCGCTGTTTCTCCAGAGCGGCGGCGCGGCGGCGATGCTTCTCCTCCAGGTCGTCGAGCCAGGCGGAGGCTTCGGCCATCAGCTCCCGCGCGGAACCAAAGCGCCCGGCGGCCAGCGCGCGGAGGACAAGCGCGCGCGTGGCGGTGAACTTCTCTTCGGCCGTCCGCAGGGCGGCCCCGGGCAAGCCGCCGGTGGCGCAGTGGAGCGCCCAAGCCTCCTCCCTACCGATCCCCGCCCGCTCCCGGAGGAAGGGCTCCATGAGCGAGAAGGCCCAAGGGTGGAAACGGACCGTCTGGCAGCGGGAGCGGACCGTGGCGACGATGCCGTCGGGGCGGGAGGTGAGGAGGAGGAAGACCGTCCGGGGCGGGGGCTCCTCCAGCGTCTTCAGAAAGGCGTTGGCGGCCTCGTCGTTCATCGTCTCCGCCCGGTCGATGACGATCGCCTTCCATCCGTCCATCTGGGGGGCGAGCCAGGCGAGGCGGTCGATCTCCCGGATCTGGTCGATGACGATCCCCCCCCTGACCCCCCGGGGCGAGAAGCTGCGGAAATCGGGGTGGGCGGACTGCGCGAAAGCCCGACAGGAGGGGCAGGACCCGCAGCCGTCGCCGTCCTGCCGCCGGCAGCTCAAGGCCTGGGCGAAGAGGCGGGCGCAGAGGCTTTTCCCCACTCCCTCCGGCCCCACGAAGAGATAGGCGTGAGCCGTCCGCCCCCGGGCGAGCGACCGGCGGAGATACTCCACCGCGGACGGTTGCCCCTCAATCTTCTCCCAGATCACCGGTCAACCCCGCCGAAGGAAATCCCGGACCGTGGCCGTCACCAGCTTGTGGGTGGCCTCCATCTCGTCTTGGACGGGGATCACCCGGAAGCGCTTCGGCTCCGCCGCCGCGAGCTTGAGGAAGCCGTCGCGCAGACGGTGGTGGAAGTCCATCTCTTCCTGCTCGAAACGGTCGCCTTTCTGGCCCCGCGCCTCGGCCTTTTTCAGCGCCTTGGCCCGCTCCAGTCCCAGCTCGACGGGGAGATCGAGAAGAACGGTGAGGTCCGGGAAGACCCCGCCGGTGGCGATGGAGTTGAGCGAACGCAAAAGCTTGAGGTCGAACCTGCGGCCGTAGCCCTGGTAGGCGAGCGTGGAATCGGTGAAGCGGTCGCAGACCACGATGCAGCCCCGCTCCAGGGCCGGCTGGACCCGCTGGCGCACGTTCTGCGCCCGGGAGGCGGCGAGGAGGAGGAGCTCGGTCACGCTGTCCATCTCCCGGAGCTCCGGGTTGAGGAGGATCGCCCGGATGGCATCGCCGATCGCGGTCCCGCCCGGCTCCCGGGTGACGACGACCTCTTTACCCTCGTTCTTCAGGTCCTGGACCAGGAGGCGGGCCTGGGTGGACTTCCCCGATCCCTCCGGTCCCTCGAAGGTGATGAACTTGCCGCGGGGAACAGCTTTCTCCGTTTCGCTCATGGCGTGATCCTCCGTTGGTTCGTGGAACGTGTCACGTATAAGGTGCAACGAAGTCAACGACCGCTGGCTGGAAGCCGGTGGCTGGAAATGATGTCGAATGAATTCGAACGGATCTCTCCCTCTCCCCCGCCCCGGGGGAGAGGGCCAGGGTGAGGGGGATTTCGCCGGCTGACAAACCCTCACCCCTGCCCTCTCCCGAGAAGGGAGAGGGAGAAACAACCATCACCCTCGCTCCACCAACGGCGCCGCCGCCTGCTTGTCCTTCGGACTTCGCAGCCTTTTGCTTAGCCTGCAGCGGTAGGCCGGGTCTATGAGCCGGCGCTTCCCTTTCAGTCCTCGATCTTTTTCGCCAGTTCCTCCGGGTAATACACCAGAGAGAAGAGCCCATCCGGCCGGTCGCGGATGGTGACGCCGCATTCGAGGAGCTTCTGGCGGACGCTGTCCGCCAGATCCCATTTCTTGTGCTTGCGAAGGACCGCCCTCTGCAAGGCTAGGCGCAAGACTGTCTTCTCGTCCCGCACGGGCTGGGCGAGAAGCTCCTCCGTCTCGGCGACGATCCTGGCAAGCTGCGAGTCATCGACCTGGGGGATCGGTCCCGGGTAGGGATGCACCGGGTTTTCGAGCTCCAGCCCCAGGACCTCGCAGATCGAAACCATCGCGGCGACTTTCGCGCGCGCGGAGGGCGCGTCGGGGGATTGGAAATACTCCATGGCCAGCGAATGGGCCAGCCCCAGGGCGGCGGCGGTGTTGAAATCGTCGTCCATGGCTTCGGCGAAAGCGGAGATCGCCGCGGGGTCCGCTTCTCTTGCCGCGATCTTTCCCCACTTCGCCTCGGCGTCTCCCCAGCAGTTGTCGAGACGCTCGAGGGCGCTGCGCGACCCGGCGAGCCCTTCGGGGCTAAAATCGATCGGGGAGCGGTAGTGGGTGCCGAGGAGGAAGTGCCGGAGCACCCGGGGGGGAAAGGAGCGGAAGAGGTCGCGCAGGTTCGCCACGTTCCCGAGCGATTTCGACATCTTCTCCCGGTCGATAGTGATGAAGCCGTTGTGGAGCCAGTAGCGGACGAAGGGCTGCCCGGTGTAGGCCTCGGACTGGGCCTTCTCGTTCTCGTGGTGGGGGAAGATCAGGTCCTGCCCGCCGCCGTGGATGTCGAAGGACGGCCCGAGGCGGGCAATCGACATCGCGCTGCACTCGATGTGCCAGCCCGGACGCCCCGGGCCCCAAGGGCTCTCCCAGGCGGGCTCGTCGGGGGCGGCGGCCTTCCAGAGGGCGAAGTCGAGGGGGTTCTTCTTCTCCCCGTCCACCTTGACCCGCGCCCCCGCCTGCATCTCCTCCAGGTTGCGGCGGGAGAGCTCGCCGTAGGCGGGGAAGGCGTCCACGGAGAAAAATACTCCGCCGGGGGTGCGGTAGGCGATCCCCTTCTCCATCAGGCCGCCGATGATCGCATGCATCCCGGCGATGTTCTCGGTCGCCTTCGGATAGCCGTCGGCGCGGAGAACGTTCAGCTTGTCCATGTCCTCGGCGTAGGCCGCGGCGTATCGCTCCGCCAGCTCCCGGACGCGCTCCTTGATCTCCCCCGCCCCGCCCTCTTTCCGGGCGCGGGCGATGATCTTGTCGTCGATGTCGGTGATGTTCTGGATGTAGGACACCGCGTAACCCCGGTATTTCAGGTAGCGGCGGATCGCGTCGAAAGCGACGTAGCAGCGGGCATGGCCGAGGTGGCAGTAGTCGTAGACCGTGACCCCGCAGACGTACATCCGGACCTGGCCGGGGGTGGAGGGCTGGAAGGCCTCCTTCCTCCGGCTCAGCGTGTTGTAAACCTTGAGCTCGCTCATCTTTCTCCCGCTTCGTCTCTTGGGTACCTTTTTACTTTTGCCTTTTTACTTTTGCCTTTTTACTTTTGCCTTCTCACTTCCGCCTTGTTTTTGCCCTCAGTCTCCTCTTGACCAGCGCCTCCGGGATCAGGTGGATGAACTCCTCCAGGGGCGGCCCCTCCGAACGCCCGGTCAGGGCCGCCCGCAGGCCGAGGAGAAGCTCCTCCCGCTCGCGGGGCGGCTTTTCCCGAAGGCGGGCCAGCGTCTCCCGCCAGAAGAGGTCGGGGGCGAGGCGGGAACGGGTGAGCTCACGCCCCAGTTCGGCCAAGCCGCGGACGACCCGCTCCGAGGAGAGAGCGCGCGCCGACCGGGGATCGGCGGGGACGAGGGGACGCCCGGAGAAGATAGGCGCGTAGGTCCCGATCTCGGAGAGGCAGGCGAGGTGGTTCCGGAAGACCGCCGCCAGCCTCACCATCCGGCCGTAGGTCTCCTCCGAAACCGCGTCGGGAAGGACGCCCGAGGCCTTGAGGAAGGGGATGGCCAGGTCGGCGAGATGGGCCGGCTCGGTCCGCCGGATGTGCTCCGCCCCCACCCGGCGGAGGGCCTCCGGGTCGAAGACCGCCGGGGCTGAGGAAAACCCCTTAAGATCGAACCCGTCGATCAGGGCGCGGCGGTCCATGATCTCCTTCCCCCGCGGGAGCCGCCGCCCGAGGATCACGAGGTAGTTGGCCGCGGCGTCGGAGAGGTAGCCCTTCTCCCGCCAGAACCGGAGGAGGGAGGCTTCGTCGTCTTCGCGGAGGGGGCGGCGGTCGGGACCGAGGAGGAGGGGGACGTGGGCGTAGAGCGGGACCGGGAAACCCAGGGCCTGGAAAAGGAGCGCCTCCCGGGCGGCGCCGGCCAGTTCCTCCTCTCCGCGCAGAACATGGGTGATCTCCATCAGGGCGTCGTCCAGAACACCCGCAAACTCCGGCACGGGTTCTCCGTCCGGGCGCAGGATCACGAAGTCGACCATGCCGGCGAGGGCGGGCGCCGTCCCGCGGATGAGGTCGATGATCGGGCCGCTGGAATGGGGAACGCGGAGGCGGATCGATGGGCGGCGACCCTCCTTCTCCAGGGCGGTCCTTTGTTCCGGGGTCAGGTCCCGGCAGAAGTTGTCGTAAGCGCTCCCCCGACCGCGGCGGCGGGACGCTTCCCGCCTCTTCTCCGCCTCGGCGGGGAGGCAGTAGCAGGGGTAGGCCGCACCCTGCCGGACCAGCTCCTTCGCGTAGCGCCGGTAGAGCTTGAGCCGCAGGGACCGGCGGTAGGGACCGAACGCCCCCCCGATATCCGGCCCCTCGGCCCACTCGATCTTGAGCCAGCGGAGGTCATCCAGAAGGCTCTCCTCCCCTTTTTCGGAGGCGAGAGGAAGGCCGGTGTCTTCGAAGCGGAGGATCAGGTCGCCGCCTTCCTTGCGGGCGAAGAGCCAGTTGTAGAGGGCGATCCTCGCCCGTCCGGCGGAGAGGGACCCGGAGGGAACGACCGAGAACCTGACCCGGATCTTCTTCATCGCGGAACGACCGCCGCGATGGCAAACGCGGCGATCGCCTCCCCCCTCCCCACCGCGTCCAGCCCCTCGTTGGTGCCGGCCTTGACGCTCACCGCCTCGGGGGCGATGGAGAGCGCCGCCGCGATCCTCTTCCTCATCTCCGCGGCGCGCGGCGAGATCCGCGGGGCTTCGGCGGTCACCGTGGCGTCGATGTTGGCGATCGACCAGCCCTTCTCCTGGAGAAGCTTCCCCACCGCCGAGAGGAGCTTCAGGCTCGAGATCCCCTTCCAGGCGGGATCGGACTCCGGGAAATGCCTCCCGATGTCCCCCTCTCCGGCCGCGCCCAGGAGAGCGTCGCAGATCGCGTGGAGGAGGACGTCGGCGTCGGAATGGCCGAGAAGCCCACGCGGGAAGTCGAACTCCACTCCGCCCAGGATGAGCTTTCTACCCTCGACCAGACGGTGGATGTCGGTCCCGATGCCAACGCGTGGAACAGCGCTCTGGGTCATGTTGATCCGATCCTTCTAACAAGGTTACGTAAAGTTACGTGGGGTTACGTAAGGATACGTGGGGTTACCGCTCGCGCGCGGTCCCACGATATAATGCGACCTCACGCGTATTAGCGTAACCTTACATAACTTTACGTAACCTCACGTAACTTTACGTAACCTTATTTTTGCTGCAGACTCTCCACGATCTCTTCCACCGCCCCGTTCTCGGCATCGACGACGTAGAGGAACCCCTCGCGGTCGATCAGGTAGAAGTCCGGCCGCCCGTTCACCTGATAATCGGCGGCGGTCTTGTCCTGGACGTCCACGGCGACCGGGAAGGCGATCCCGTAGCGCCGGACCGCCTCCGGGAGGCCTCCCGCCCCGTCGGAGGCGCAGATCCCCACCATTTCCACGCCCCGGTTTTTCCAGCGCCGGTGTACGGCGGCCAGGTGGGGGAGGATCGCCCGCGATGGATCGCTCTGGAGCGAGAAGAAGAAGAGCACGACCACCTTCCCCTGGAGCTGGCCCAGGTTGAGCGGGGGGCTGTTGATCCAGTCCTCCACCTCGAGCGCGGGCGGCCGGCCGTGCGACTCGAGGTCCTTGAGCCGCCGCCTCTCCAGCCGGTCGCCCTCCTGCCACTCCCTGGGGACGATCAATTCCCGCGGCTTCTCGATCTGGACGATCGGGGTCGGCTGGGCCGGCCCCTCCTCCTCGTCAAGCTGCCCCCTTGCGCCAGGGGCGGCGCAGAGACAGAAGGCGGCCAGAGCGACCGCCGCCGCGGCGGGATCAGCCGGGCGAACGCGGAAGGCGGGACGAGATGAGACGCGCCAGGTCATAGTCGTCCGGAGTGGCGACCTTGATGTTGTCGTAGTCGGCTTCAACGATCGTGACCCGTCCGCCCGCTCTTTCCAGGATTTCGGCGTCGTCGGTGACCTCCCAGCCCTCGGACCGGGCGCGCTCGTGGGCGGAGAGGATCGCCCGGCGCGGGAATCCTTGCGGCGTCTGGGCGAGCCAGAGCCTCTTCCGCTCCAAGGTCTTCTCCACCGCCATCCCCTCCCCCGCGAGCTTTACCGTGTCCTTCGCCCGGACCGCGGCCAGGGCTCCCCCCGCCGCAGCGGCGGCCAGGACGGCCCGGATCAGCTCTTCCGAGGCGAAGGGGCGGTCGCCGTCGTGGATGAGGGCGATCTCCGCCGTTTCGGAGAGCGCCCGGAGGCCATTATACACCGAATCCTGCCTCCGGGGGCCGCCGGGTACGATCCGGGAGACCTTGCCGATCTTCCCCGGATCGAAGATCTCGCTCCGGAGCTTCGCTCCGAGGGCGGGGTGAGCGACCACCACGATCTCTATGATTTCGGGGCAGGCCTCGAAGGGGAGGAGCGTCCGGGCCAGCAGGGGCATCCCGCCCAGGGGGAGGAGGAGCTTCTCCCTCCCCGGTCCCATGCGGGCGCCTTGCCCGCCCGCAACGATGACTGCTCCGGCCCGCATCTCTCCTCCTCCATGGACGAGATGGACGAAATGGACGCTATGGACGAAATGGTCCGAACCGGCGCGCCCCCATCCCGCCTATCACTGCTGTCGCCGGATTCCTTGCCCACCCCGATCTCTTCGGAGATCATTCTCCCCGCAAAGCCGCGCTGATCGCCTCCGAGATCTTTCGCGCCGCCACGATCTCCATCCCCTTGATCTTCCCCGCCTCCTCGGCGCAGTTGTGGGGGATGACCGCGCGGTCGAAGCCGAGCTTGGCCGCTTCCTTGAGCCTCTGCTCGGGCTGGCGGATGGCCCTCACCTCCCCGCCCAATCCGACCTCCCCCAGGACGACGGTCCTCGGACCGACGGGGACGTTCTTCATGGTCGAGGCGACGGCGATCGCCACGCCGAGGTCGGCGGCGGGCTCGGAGACCCTCACCCCGCCCGCCACGTTGATGAAAACGTCCTTGTCCTGGAGGCGCAGTCCCAAGCGCCGCTCCAGGACGGCGAGGATCATCAGGACGCGGTTCAGGTCGAGGCCGGTGGCCCGGCGGCGGGGCATGGCGAGCCCCGTGTGCGAGACGAGGGCCTGGATCTCCACCAGCAGGGGGCGCTTCCCCTCCAGGCAGGGGACGACCACCGACCCGGGGAGCTCGGCCTCCCTCTGGGAGAGGAAGATCTCGGAGGGGTTCTTCACCTCCAGGAGCCCCGCCTCCCCCATCTGGAAGATCCCGATCTCGTCGGTGGACCCGAAGCGGTTCTTCACCGCCCTCAAGATCCGGTAGGCGTGGTGGCGGTCCCCCTCGAAGTAGAGGACCGTGTCCACCATGTGCTCGAGGACCCGCGGGCCGGCGATGGCGCCGGTCTTGGTCACGTGGCCGACCAGGACGATCGGCACCTCGCCCGACTTGGCGGAGACGAGGAGGCGGGCGCCGCACTCCCGGACCTGGGAGATGGAGCCGGGGGCCGAGGCGAGGTCGGGTTGGAAGACGGTCTGGATCGAATCGATGACGACCAGGGCGGGATTGGTCTCCTCGATGTAGCCGAGGATGAGGTCGAGGTTCGTCTCCGAGACCAGGAGGAGGCCCGGAGAGGCGGCCCCCAGCCGCTCCGCCCTAAGCTTGGTCTGCTGGACCGACTCCTCGCCGCTGACGTAGAGGACGGTCTTCTTCTGGAGACTCAAGGCGTTGCAGACCTGGAGGAGAAGAGTCGATTTCCCGATCCCCGGCTCCCCGCCGACCAGGATCAGCGAGCCGGCGACGATACCTCCCCCCAGGATCCGGTCGAACTCGGCGATCCCGCCCGTCGTCCGGATCCCCGCGGACGGCTTGACCTCGGTGATCGGCAAGGGCTTGTTCTTCTCCCAACGGGGGTGGCGGGCGGCCTTCTTCTCCTCCGAGACCGTCTCCTCGACCATCGTGTTCCAGGCCTCGCAGCCCGGGCACTTCCCCACCCACTTGGGCGTCTTGTAGCCGCATTCCTGGCAGAAAAAGGCCGTTTTCATGGCATTGTCAGGGGGAACAACCTTCCGCAGGTTACCACAGGAGGCGGGGGAAAACAAACCTCAGTCGAAGTACCATTCGAGGACCCCGCTGGGATCGATCATCATCAACGCCCACTTTGGGAGTGCGGCGGCACGACGCCGCTTTCCCCCTCGATACTTTTGGGCCAAGAGCCGCTTTCCATTCTATACTAACACTAAGCTATGGATGCCCATCGGATCACCGTCTTCAAGGGAGGCGCCCTGGGTGATTTCCTCCTCGCCCTCCCCGTCCTCGCCGCGCTCCGCGCCCGCTTCCCCCGCTCGCGCTTCCGCTTGGTCACCGCTCCGGAGAGATCGTTCCTGGCCGATCCGCTCGGAGTCGAGGTCCTCGACTCCGGGAGGCGCGAGTGGGCCGGCCTTTTCGATCCTTGCGCTCCGAGCGGGCAGCTCCGCGAGCTCCTCGGAGAGGAAGACCTCCTGATCGCCATCTCCGAGGCCCCCCTCGCCCCCCTCCCATATCTCAAGCCCGCCGCCCGCGCGATCTCCGTCCCGTCCTTCCCTCCGCCGGGCGGGCGCGTCCACGTCACCGATTTCCTCTTCCAGTGTTTGCGAGAGGCTGGTCTTGCCTTGCCGGTTCCTTCAGTCTTCAGCCTTCAGCCCTCCGCCTTATCTTCCGTTTCCACTTCTGGCTTCCCACTTCCCACTTCTGACTTCTTCGTTCTTCACCCCTCTTCCGGCTCCCCCCGGAAGAACTGGCCGGGCGAGCGGTTCGCCGCGCTCGCGCGCGCCCTCGAGAAGGGTCGCGGGCTTACTCCGGTCGTCCTGGGCGGAGAGGCCGACGAGGAGGCGTTGGGCGAGCTCGGGAGGAGGCTCAAGCGGGAGGGGACGGTCTTCGTCGAGAATGCCCCCCTGAAGGAAGCCGCGGCGGTCCTGGACCGGGCGTCCCTCTACGTCGGCAACGACTCGGGGATGACCCATCTCGCCGCGCTGCTGGGCGTCCCCACGGTCGCCATCTTCGGCGCCACCGACCCCCGGGTCTGGTCCCCGCGGGGGCGGCGGGTGGAGATCGTCGCCGGGACGGCGCCCTGCGCCCCTTGCGAGCCGGAAGAGCGGCGGCGGTGCCCGGACAACATCTGCCTCAAAAGCATCCCGCTGGAAGAGGTCATAGCCCGGGCGAAGGCTTTGATCCCGTAGCCGCGGACCCTACGGGTCCGCGGGTCAGGGCGCCCGCACGAGCGCGCGGACATGAATGTCCGCGCCTACGACGGCAGGGGACGACCGGCCTTTAGCGCCTTCATCGCGACCTCCCCTGCGATCCCGGCCGCGAAGACGATGAAGCAGACGACATAGGGCGCCCGCAGGCCGTGGCTGCGGGCGAGCGTCCCGCCGATCAGCGGGCCGACCGAGATCGCCGCCGCCAGGATCGACTCGTGGAATCCGCTCGTGCGCCCCTTCTCCTCCTGGCGGTGGAGGCTGTAATAGAGGCTCGAGAAGTAGCAGAAGCCCGCGCAGAGCCCGAGGGCGAGAAAGGCGGCGCCGAAGAGCGGCACCCAGCGGTTGGCGAAGAAGATGAGGAGCGCGCCCATCCCCAAAGCCTGGAAGAGGACGAGCGGGGAGAGGCGGTAATGCCAGCGGTCGGTCTTCCTCAGGATCGCGAACATCAGGAACTGGCCCAGGCCGACGCAGGCGAGGAGCGCTCCCAGCGCTTTCGGCTCCACCCCGAGGTCCAGCGCGAGCTTGGGGAAAAGCGATTCCGCCGAGCTGATAGAAAACCAGGCGACGAAGTTGGCCGTCCAACCGATGTAGATGAACCGACGCCGGGAGGGGTCCGGAGGTTCGGGGACTCTCTCCGGAACGGCGGCGGCAGCGGCCCCCTTCCCGGGCGAGAGGAGGATGACGATCAGGGTGAGGAGGGTCAGGCCGGAGGCCAGGTAATAGGCGTAATGGTAGTCGAGGGAGTAGAGACGCCCGCCCAGAAAAGGCCCGACCATGATCCCCGCGGACCAGGCCATGTTGAACCCTCCCACCCGCGCCTGCAGCCCCTCCTTCCGCTCCTCCTCCCCCACCCGCATCATCAGCGCCGGCCAGAAGAGGGCCCCGGCGAGCGGGGAGACGACGATGAAGACGAAGAGGTGCCAGAGTTCCCGGACCATGATGATCCCGGGATAGATGCAGAGGAGGACGGCGCAGCCCAGCGCCATCATCCTTTTCGCCCCCCAGCGGTCGGCGAGGCGTCCGGCGAAGGCGCAGCCTAGGGAGTAGGTGCCCGAGGCGAGGAAACCCATCGCCCCCAGGGAAAAGATCGAGGCGGACAGCTTGTTGATCGCGACCAGCGGGTTCGAGACGACCAGGAGCCCCGTGGCCATGTTCATCAGGAATGGGAGGACATAGATCATGGCGGCAGTGTGCTAAGGGGAGGCCGGGAGGCAGTCAAGGATGAACGGGCCGACTGAAGCGCCGCCGCGCCTGCGGCGACGCTTCTTGACTGATTACTGCTTGCTGATCGCTGATAACTGATCACTGATTACTGATCACTGATTACTGATCACTGATTACTGATTACTGATCACTGCCCCCTACTCCCGCATCTCCGCATAGGCGATCCCTTCCAGGAAGAGCGCCGCCTTCTCCAGCGCCCGCCCCCGGTGGCTGATCTTGTTCTTCACTTCGGGGATGAGCTCGGCGAAGGACTGGCTGTATTCGGAGGGGACGAAGATGGGGTCGTAGCCGAAGCCGCCGCCGCCCAAGGGCGCGCGCGTGATGGCGCCCCGGCAGGCTCCATCCACCACCTTGTGGACCCGCCCCGGTCCCACGATCGCGATCGTGCAGCGGAAGGTCGCGCCCCGGTGGTCGTCGGGGACGCCCTCCAGTTTTTTCAGAAGGTACATGTAGCGCTCGTGGTCGGAGAGGTCGTCGCCGCCGAAACGGGCGGTGTGGATGCCCGGCTCGCCCTGAAGGGCGTCCACCTCGAGACCCGAGTCGTCGGCGAGCGCCATCTTTCCCGTGGCCTTGTACACCGCCTTGGCCTTGGCCAGCGCATTCTCGGCGTAGGTCTTCCCCTCCTCCGGCACCTCGGGGATGGGGGGACAATCGTCGAGGGAATAGATCTTCACCTGCAGGTGCGCGAGGAGCGCCTTGAGCTCCTCGACCTTCCCGGGGTTGCGCGTGGCTATGACCAGTTCCATCGTCTCCTCCCGCTGCTCTTTCTGATTATTGTGGGAGCGACATTCTTGTCGCGATCCCGTCCCCGGGGGAGCGGCTTCCCCGCTTGCCCCGCATCCCAAGAATCGACTCGGGGCCGCGATCCCCGCCCGGTGGAATCGGGGCGTGACGCCCCTCCCACCGGATACTTTCCTTTTGGCCTACTGCTTCAACGCCTGCTTCTGCAGGCGGATCAGCTCCGCGATCCCCTTCCCCGCGGCGTCGAGCATCCTGTCCATCTGGGCGCGGGTGAAGCTCTTCCGCTCCGCCGCCCCCTGGACCTCGATGAGCTTCCCGCTCTCGGTCATCACGATGTTGAAATCGACCTCGGCGGCCTTGTCTTCCCGGGCGTCGAGGTCGAGGAGGATCTCGTCCCCCACCACGCCGACGCTGACCGCCGCGACGAACTCCCGGACCGGATTCTTGTCCAGAAGCCTCTGCCGCTGCAGCGAGTTCAAGGCCTTCATCAGGGCCACGAAACCGCCCGTGATCGAGGCCGTCCGCGTCCCGCCGTCGGCCTGGAGGACGTCGCAGTCGATCCAGAGCGTCCGCTGCCCCAGGCTCTCGAGCGAGACCACTGCCCGCAAGGCCCGGCCGATCATCCGCTGGATCTCCATCGTCCGGCCGTTCTGCCTCCCCAGCGAAGCCTCGCGGTTGGTGCGCTCGGTGGTGGCGCCGGGGAGGATGGAGTATTCCGCGGTTAGCCAGCCGCCCCGCGCCTCCCCGTTCATCTGGGCCTTGTGGAGCCAGGGCGGGAGGCGCTCCTGGACGGAGGCCGAGCACATGATCCGGGTCCGCCCCATCTCGAAAAGGGCGGACCCGGCCGGGGAGTCGATGAAGCCGGTATTGATCCTGACCGGCCTGAGCTCGTCGGGTTTCCTTCCGTCCGTCCTGGCCATATGACGTGACCCCTAGCGAGGCAAAGCGCAGAGCGCCCCGTCGATTCATCCGCCCCGAGCCGGGGCGCTTTGCTCCATGCGCTTTGCTCTATGCGCTTGTTTGAACCGCGCCCGGCGTGAGTCCCTTCGCAAATGCTCAGGGCAAGCTCACATGCGACCTCCCCGACACCGCAAAGCGTCGGGGCGCTCTATCCAATTCGCCCCATTCGCAACGCGCCCGGCGTGAGTCGAACACGCGACCTTTGGCTCCGGAGGCCAACGCTCTATCCAATTGAGCTACGGGCGCAATTACATTACTCTATGATTATCAACCTGTTGCGACGATCTACTTTTCTGGCCATTTTTCTAAAACCATTGCAGTAACCATATGGTAACCGCTTTTCCTTGACTTCCCTCTCCCCTTCCCCTACCCTGACCCCACGCTACCCTCTTCCCAAAGGAGACCGCCATGACGGTCAGGAAACGCTACGGAAAATACTACTATACCGATTTTCGTCTGCGCGGCAAGCGAATCGTTCAGAAGATCCCCGGCGGTATCTCCAACCGCGAGGTCGCCCAGCAGTGGGAGAACGACTACAAGCTACGCCTCCTCCGGGGCGAGATCGGCATCGAGCGCCAGAACCCCGATGTCTCCGTGCTGGTCGAACGCTACCTCGCCTGGGACCGAAACAACAACGCTCCGGCTTCGTGCCGCAGAGACACCATCGCCCTACGAAACATCATCCGGGGAGCTCGGCTCAGAAAAGTGTCCGACATCACCCCTACCGCCATTGAAGGCTATAAAGAACGACGACGCCGATCGGCGGCCAAGCGGACCGTCAACATCGAGGTAAAAACCCTCAAGGCCATGCTGAACAGATCCAAAGAATGGAACCTGATCTCCGCCAATCCTATCAGCGCTGTCGGGAGGATAGGCGGATCGGAATCAAAACCGGTCAGCTATCTCACCACTGAGGAGATCCAGGCGCTCCTGGCAGCCGCCACACCAGCCTATCGTCCCATAATATACACCTATCTAAAAACCGGCATGAGAAAGAACGAGCTGGTTTTCCTCGAATGGGGGGACATCGACTTCGACCGGCGGCAAATCCGGGTCGTGAACAAAGAGGAACACCCCACCAAAACCCACTCCGATAGATACATCCCCATGAATAAGCAGCTGGCCGATTTCTTCCGCTCGCTGGGACCAAAGTCATCCGGATATGTTTTCACCACCGCCCGCGAAACCTTGCGCAAAAACAACCTGCTCCGGGAGATTCAGCGCTTCGGAAGAAAGGCCGGCATCACGAAAAGAGTTACGATCCACCTCCTCCGCCACACCTGCTGTTCCCACCTGGTCATGAGCGGGACCAACCTCGTTGCTGTACAACAGATCATGGGACATTCCGATTTCCGCACCACGAGGCGCTACGCCCATCTTTCGCCGGATCACCTCCAGGCAGCGATGGATCGTCTCCCCTACTGACACCCTCCAGGCTCGTGGAGTCTCCGCGTTCTCCTCCCCCGTTGCTCGAACTCTCCCAGCCATTTATCCACTTTCTCCCGCCTGAACCGGACCAGGTGCTTCCCCTTCCGGATGCAGGGGATAATCCCTTTGGAGACCCATGTGTAAACCGTCTTCGGCTTGACCTGTAGATAGTCCGCGATCTCCGACACCGTCAACAGACGATCCCTGTCGCGCAAATCGTGTTGCCGAATACCCTCCGCCACTTCCTCGGCGCCGCCCTCTTGGGGGGTGGCCATCGAGCTTGTGTCCGTTTCCATAAAAAACCCGTATTGGTATCACCTTGACTCCTCTTCCTCCTTTCTCGTCGGCAACTCCATTTTTTGCGGTCTCCAGCGGCTCTCCGCCGGCATCTGCTCCTGACGTGTCTATGTCTGACCCCTGCTGGCACTAGCTAGTGTCGATTGGCATGGCTGCTCTTCTTGGTGGTTGGTCGCCCGGATTAGGATTGCGGTCCGAACTTCATTCCGAGGTCCCGCTCCATCGCCTCGGCGTCCTTAGCCGGAATGACGATATACTCGTCGTGGTCATCGGGATGGCGGACATACGCAGCCGGTTTTTCCCGCCTGGTTTTGATGGCGGCTACTTCCCGATCCACGCTGGCCCTAACGTCAGCGAAGCACTTGGCTGCCGCGTCGGCATAGGTTGTATCATTCCCCGGTCCGATCAAAGCCTCGACACTCATTTCCACATAATCAGTGCTGTACTGCTCCCCGGCGGGGAACTTGCGGCCGTAGGTGGCCTTGATTTTCATGATTTTCGGATTTTCGTTCATGTTCGTCCTCGTTGGTCCTCTCGAGACCTGGTTGTTTGGGCTCCGCGATTTCGATACCAGATCTCATTTGCTGTCATGCTTCCCTCCCTCCTCACCTCCCCCCTGCCCCCCGACCTGCCCCCAGCACCTGCCCCCAAGGTTTAGCCTTGCATCCCAGCGAGTTACGACCAAATGGGGGCAGAGGGGGCAGGTGAATGGGCAAAGATTATTCCCTATAGGGAATGATATGTTCTAATCCCTCCACTCTCCGACATGTTTGCTATATATATAAATCTTCTATACATCCACCTCCCCCCTCTCCCCCCAAATTGACATAACTCCTTGCACGGCAACGCACTTGCTTGGGGGCAGGTGAGGGGGCACCACTGGGGGCACCTCATTCACCTCCCCCCTATCGGAATCATTTCCATCGCTGCTTGTCGCATCGGCCATATCTTGATCTTTTCCGACCCAGTCCTCGTCCTCAAGGTAGAACCTGAACCGGTGGTGCTTGACCCCATGGATCTTCTTCACTCCCCATTCGATCTCCCAGCCCGCCTCAGTCAGTAGCTTCTGGTCGTTTCTGAGCCGGCTAGTGAGGACCCCAGTGGTCCGAAACGGAGACTGTTGCCCGATATTTCTGGCCAGGACCCCGATGGCGTGGAAAAGGTCTATCGCCGGGCAGGTGAACTCTAAATATTGCCCACGGATGGGGTCTTCCCCCTCGTCCAGGCGCAGATGGAACTTCTCCGGGAAACTGGGGCGGTGATCGTCCACGGAGGCCATGTCCTTGAACTCCTGGTACTCCCTGACCACGGTGGTGAGCCAATGAAGCGTCTTTACCGTCTCCCTTTCGATGTTGCCGCTGCGGGTGTTCTGGTCCCGCACCCAGGCGTCCAGTAGGCCCTGTACATCTTCCCTCCCCTCGAAATGCCGCTGTGTCCTAACAACCAGATGATGAGACCGAGGATATGAAGGAAAGGGGTAACACTCTAAAGCAAGGGTTCCACCCGGGAACCGAAAGGAG
>JAEAME010000090.1_pt1 | contig 128931 bp, 121 predicted proteins | sample 8958731 | NCBI WGS metagenome assembly JAEAME01 (sample SAMN16933194, study PRJNA681113) | bioreactor sludge metagenome | isolation source: anerobic bioreactor sludge (Control) | place: India:Bengaluru | collected 2018-10-24
CTTTGCTATGTTCATTAGTAAGTTTCGATATTTATAATACAGCATTTCTGCCTTTGACCTATCATCTTCATTTTCTATAATCATAAAAATCATAGTCGTTCCCCCCTTTAAAAACTGTTGTTGTTGTAGACCATTAAATCACTATATTTCTTTTTCATAGGCTACATACTTTTTATATAAGCCATCACTAATTGATTTACAAACTTTATTTGAGGCATGGTTTTCTTCTAATACCCAAGAGCTTTCAGCATTTTTAATTCCATATTTTTTAAGCTTTAGAAACACCTCATTAATCAAACCAATTGCTAAGCCTGTTTTTCTACATTCTTCTAGTATCCCAATTTCCATTATTTTTCCTTTTTTTATTCTACTGTTAAAAAATATATTTTTAATAAATGTTTTTATTCCAAACTCCTCATTCTCTTTTACAAGCTCATTAAAATCTGGATACCATAATATAAATCCAACAGGCTTGTCATTTTTGAAAGCAAAAATCAATGAATCGGGCTTCATAAACAACAATAATTCTTTTAGCATTTCCATATCTTCCTTATAGCTTCGTTTATAGTAATACCTATGGTTTACAAAGCTTGCATTATTTAAATCAGTATATATTTTTACATAATAATCTAGATTTTTAGTATCTAAATACTTAAAAGTATAAACTTCATTTACACTATTAATTAAATCAACGAATTGAAATGCTTTTTCCTCTATACTGTTAATTGTATATGTATTTAACCGTACTTCTTCATAATTCAATTTTCTAAAGTAATCATTATAATAACTAGGGTTACCACTAGAGCTATAAGAGTTTTTTTCGGTAAAATGACTATCTAACAATCCTAGACCATAATTTACATGGCCATTTAATCCAACAACTAATTTAGTACAAACATAACACCTTCCTATTTCTATAACCTTATCAATTAATAGCTTTACAGCTTCAAATGCGTTTTTTTTACTTTCAAAGAAGCACAATTGTATATATTGCGGTAAGTCTTTTGCATAAACAGCTATACATTCACAAATTACATTATCATTTTCTTCAACATAAAGTGGTATAACTTCTTTGTTTCTCAAAAAACAAGTTTTAGAAGAAAATAATTGTTGTATCATAGATATATTGTTATCCACAAAATTAGCATTTTCATTATATATTTTCTTTCTAAATTTAAGGAATTTTTTCTTTTGTTCCTTAGTTTTTACTGTTACAATATTCACCATTAGCACCATACTTTCTGTAAATTAAATTTTAATTTAATATCTTATGATAACATTATAACAAAAAAGACAGAAAGCTCCAATAAAATTATATATATAATTTTATTGGAGCTTTTTAATTATAATTTATCTTACTTACTTTTCCTATCAAATTTCAACTAAATCTACATATTGCATACAATTATTTTATGTTTTCATAAATAAATGTCTAATACTGTCGAACCATTTAGGGAGTTGTACATAAAATATATGGACAACTCATTTCAGGTTGTCCATATATAGAAAATTATTGGAGGTTTTATTATGTGTGATTATAATAGTAGATACTATGAGTATAGTAGAGATTATCAGAATGAATATAAAAATAACAATGAAAGATATTGGCCAAATCAATATGAACAAAATCAGTATTATTCACAAAATGACTTGTGGCAACAAAACAATTGGTGTCCACAAAGACATTGTTGCGAACAAGATCACTGTTGCGAGCATAGACATTGTAACGAACAAAGATTTTCTGTAACACAGTGTTCCATGAATGCGCAAAATACAACTGGTCAAGCTATCACGGTAGCTGTAGCTGGTACAGATATACCTCTACCGAATAATCAAAATTTAGATGGCTTTAACGTAAACGCAGCAAATACTATTTTTACTGTTCCTGCTACGGGAACCTATTTAGTAACTTATCAAGTTAATACTACTACAGCCTCATTGTTATCTACTAGGGTACTACGAAATGGAAATACAATTCCTGGATCTATTTTCATCCCAGCAACACCTGTTTCATCATTCACAGCTACTACAATTGTTCAATTGTATGCTGGAGATCAACTTGAACTTCAATTCTTTGGTGTAGCAACAACTATAACACTTCAAGGTGGAGTTGGCGCAAGTCTTACTGTGGTTCGTCTTGCTTAATAGCTTTAAAAAAGAACATTCTCTTTCGAGAGTGTTCTTTTACATTATAAAACTATTAGACAAAAGTATTTTCAAGCCTTTTTATTGATAATACTTGCTTTATTTCATAAGAAAGTTCTATAACAACTTTTGTTATATATTCTTTCTGTTTATTATCCTCAATTTGATGAAATTTTAATATTTCATTTATAGCTAAGATCATCTTCTCTTGTATTTGCTCAATCGAAAGTGGTTTTAAAATCTCATACAAGCTCGCTCTCTCATAAGTACTTATGCTTAACTTCATAATATCCTTACCTAATATTTCTAATCCTATTGCATTTCTAACAACTACTTCAAAAATATTGAAAGGTAAGTCCTTATAATCATCATTGAATTTTTTTAATAAGTGCTCAATATCACCTGTTGCAAAGCAAGAGCAAAAATTATTTTCTATATAAAGTCTGTTCAAATACTCTAAAATATACTCTACTCCTTCCAAATCATAAATAGGCAAGGCAAGAAAATAATCAATACTGCCAGGAGTTTCGTGTGCCGCATACAAAATATCATAGTTTCTAAAGAATAAATCTATTCCACTTAATAATGTATCTTGATAATAAACATTATCTATGTTCAAAATATTGTTTTTCACCTTTAAAAGTAGTTCTTTTGCATTAGATAAGTTTGCTTTTTCATGTTCAAGACCTCTTTCATATAGAACTAAAGCATTGTAATGCTCACTAGCAGATACAAGTCCTTCATCAAGTGATTTTAAATAGCCGTTTATACAATACAATATTGAGTTCATAAGCTGTTGAGCTTTTTCAATAGTTATGGAGCTGTGGTCATTCACAGTATATTTTTTATACTTATCAACTAATATCATCATCAAGTCATTTGTATCTAAATTATTAAGCATTCTCTCCCCAATCCCCACTATCCTTTTCATCATCTTCTTCGTATAAATCTCCATATAAATCATAGTCATACCTTGAATTCCTACACATATTTTCAAGATAAGTTGACCTTAATCTCTCTAATGAGCCTTGACATTCATTATCAAAATATTTTTTCATACCGCTTATAAGCTCATCATCACTCAAATCTTCTAATGATTCATTTTTAAAGTAGTAAAACATTTCTTGAAATTCTTCTAAGGTATTAATATAATTGTCCTGAGAAATGTATTGTGAATCACAAAATTCATAGATTAGCTTTGGAATTATACTTTGACCAAGCTCTATTCTTCCCATTTCTTTTAAAGTTTCGTGCTGAAATCTTATAAGCTCATTTATTTCAGACGGACTTAAGAATAATCCAAATTCACTCGTGTACACATTACAAGCGTTAATCGATTTAACTGCAAGTTGTTTTTGTGCTTCTAATATTGGCAGTAAAGCTTTTTCGTCCATAAAAACCTCCCAATGACTATTTTAATTTAATTATATGTAATTTTATACCAAATACAAGACTTGATTTTTTCATAATTTTGTGATATGATATATATAAATTAAGAATACGTAAAAATCCTGTAAATGCATAGCTATAGCTTTTACAGGATTTTTTAAAATATTTTAACAATTGCTTTTTTTATTCTATTTAAAGCTATTAAATACAGCCGTTACTTCTGGATCTGTAAATGTTAAACCTGCTTCTTCAAAAGTAATACCTTCAATACTAAATTCATAGTCACTTATTTCTGAAAACTGCTGCAAACAAAGAACTACTATTTCTTTAAGCTCCTCATAGTCATCTTGTTTAAGCTTAAGAGCGTCAACACTCAAATCAATTACTGCTATTCCAGCTGATACATTTACATCATTAAAGCTAATTCCATAAGGTACGTTGTTTTCAAGAGCTATACCCTCAGGCGCTCCATTAAACAATTTTTCTAATACTATTTTAACTGGATTGCCAACCTTTTCTGCTGAAAATGTTACAGGTACGTAATGACCTTCAATTTCTGTTTCTGCAGTCTTAAAAAACACTGTATAATTCGCACCATCTGCTGTACCTACTAAGTTGATATTTTCTCTTTCAAAAGCAGTATTTATTGGATAACCATTAGATAAGGTACTGAGTATTTGTCCCTCTACTCTTATTTCTACCTTATTAATTGTATCAAACTCTGTTAAAGCATAGCTTATAGCTGTGATCATATCTGCTTCATCTTCATATGAAGCTGAATTTAGTATGTTCTTTGTGAAATCAACTACACATAAGCCATCCTTTATTGACATACCAATTATCTCTGTTCCTTCTGGAATAGTTCCATGTATATCTATTTTTGATAATTGCTTTTCTTTATCACTGCCAACAACCATTTGTCTAATGACAGCCTTTGCTATACCTTCCTCTAATACAATATCAGTATTTACTGGTATAACAAATCCATTAGCATCCTTATAATATGCAATGATATCTTTTTTCTTTACATTATCGTTTGTTGCACTTGTTTCTACTGCTTCTCCATCAGATGTTCCATCAGTATCATCTTCAATTATAGCAAAATAATCAAAAGCCTTATCTTTTTCATCATTTTTAATTCCTGCCATCATGTCTAATACACTACAACCTGTCAATGCTATGATTATTGCAAAACTTAGCAATATTGCAAACACTTTTTTAATACTCACTTTATGTACCTCCTTTTTCATATAGTTAATTATATTAGTAATTGGGATGAGTTATGAACAAATTAACAAAAATTTTCATTTATTTACTAAGAAAGAAATATACTTTATCAAAGCATATATTTATTGTAAATTAAATATAATTAAGCTTGCTTACTTCAAAATATTTTATAAAGGAATTATATTTATGTATGAAATGATAAATAACATTATATGGGGACCTGTAATGATAGCTTTAATACTCGGAACTGGAGTTTTCTTTAGTGTTAAAACAAATTTTTTGCAGCTAAGAAAATTCATATTTATGCTGAAAAAAACAATATTATCTATATTCAAAAAAACACCTAATACTAATAAAAAACTAATTAGCCCTTTTCAAGCTCTAACAACAGCTCTTGCAGGTACAATTGGTACTGGCAATATTGTTGGCACAGCAAGTGCTATTGCAATAGGTGGACCAGGAGCATTGTTTTGGATCGTTTTTAGCTCTTTTTTTGGTATGATTACAAAGTATGCAGAAATATTGCTTGCAGTAAAGTATAGAGTAAAAAAGTCTTCTGGAAAAATAAGCGGTGGGCCTATGTACTATATAGAATACGGGCTCAATAATAAATTTCTAGCTCTAACATTTTCAGTATTTGGTTTGCTCGCATCCTTTGGTATAGGTAATATGGCTCAAATAAACTCAATCTCTACTTCAATGTATAGCACATTAAAAATTGATCCTCTTTTCACTGGAATAGTGATGGCTATTGTCGTTTCTCTCGTTATTATCGGCAATGTTCAAAGAATTGCAAAAACAACAGAAAAAATCGTGCCATTCATGGCTGTTTTTTATATATTCATAACCATTATTATCTTAATTAAAAACTACAATAATATATCAAACTCTATCATATTAATAATACAATCTGCATTCAAAAAAACAGCAGCTGTTGGAGGCTTTGTTGGTTCAAGTTTTATGCTAACTATAAAAAGCGGTATATCAAAAGGAGTGTTTACAAATGAAGCAGGATTAGGAAGTTCACCTATAGCTCATGCTATGGCAGATACAAAGCACCCAGTAGAACAAGCAATGTGGGGAATATTTGAAGTTTTTATTGATACTATCTTGATATGTTCTATCACTGGACTTGCAATAATTTCTTCAGGTAAATGGTCAACTGGATTATCCGGTGTAGAACTTGCAATATCATCATTTTCTAAAGGATTAGGAAATTTAGCTCCTTATGCAATTTCATTATGTCTTTTGTTTTTTGCTTTTTTAAGTCTGCTTGGATGGTCATTTTATGGTGAAAAATGCCTCGAATATATTGTAAAAACTGATAAATTTAACAATGCTTATAAAATTGTGTTTTCGTGTATAATAGTTGTAGGTGCTACAAGTAATATTAAAATTGTATGGGATATATCTGATGCTTTAAATGGGCTTATGGCAATACCAAATTTAATAGCATTACTATTCCTATCAAATGAAGTTATAAAAACAACTAATGATTATTTTATGTAAATATTTCTATACAAACGTTATTATTTTTGGTACAATCTTTATAACAAATTTATTAATTCTTAATAAATCTGTAATGAAGCTTTAATCTTTATGCTTTATAATATAATAAAGATTAAAAAATGGGGAGTGTTTTTTATGAAATTTAAATATATTTTTTTTGACTTTGACGGAACAATTGCAGACACTGAAAAAATAAACTTTAAGATATTAGAACAATTATCTGATAAATATAAATTTAATAAGCTTGCAAGTACTGAATTAAATCATGCCAAAAAAATGAATGCATTTCAACTTATGCACCATTTAAATGTTAAAAAATACAAGCTTCCTTTTATTTTAAGAAAGGGTAAAAAGCTATTAAAGCAAAATATTGTTAACATAGATTTATGTATGAATAATTTTGCAGAGGTTTTACCTTCTTTAAAAACTGCTGGAGTAAAACTTGCTATTATAACATCAAATTCTAAGAAAAATGTTAATTTATTCTTAGAAAAGCATAATCTAGATTGCTTTGACTTTATAGTGAGCTCATCATTATTTGGTAAGGAACATAAAATAAAGAAGATAATTAAAAAGGGGAAAATTAATCCAAGTGATGTTATATATGTTGGTGATGAAATAAGAGATATTTCAGCTGCAAAGCTTGCTAATGTCAAAATTGCTATAGTATCCTGGGGCTACAATAGTCTTGAAAGTCTTATATCCTATGAACCAGATTTTGTTCTGCAAGACCCTTCTGATTTAATAGATGTATGTGGAGTAAAAACTAAATTATCTTTAATCCAAGCATAATTTATAAATATAAAAAATAACACGCACGATATATACCAAAAGCAATATATTGTTCGTGTTTTTTATATATTTTATAGTTTTTTTATATTATTTAAAAATATTTCTTGCTTATATACGAATTATCTGCTATATTTATCTAAAAATAATTTGTATAATTATTATTAATAAAAATTGATATATATGATAAAATTAATAAGGTACAGTATAAGTAGATTGTAAAGAAGAAGGGATTGAAAAGATGAATAACAAAATTTACACAATTAAATCAGATTATCACACAAAAGAAGATCTTAAAGAAATTTTAAATGACCATCCTGAGATTAAATTTGTATCCTTAATGGGTATTGATATTGGTGGCAATGGAACAGATGAAAAAATACCAGTAAAACTATTTATTGAGGATATGGAAAGCATGCTTAAATACGGGATACAAACTGATGGCTCGAGCGTCGAGCTTCAAGGTATAGCGATATTAAATAATGCAAGAGTAGATCTTGTACCTGATCTAAACTGTAATTGGTTTGTAGACTATAACGAGGATTATTGCTGCGAAGAAAATAATCTCCCTATTGGAACCCTTAAAATACCTTCTTTTCTCGTACATAATCACAAAGAGGTTTGTTCTCGCTCAATATTAAAAAGATCTACAGAAAATTTTAAGGCTAGAATAAAAACCTTATTATATGAAAATTCAAAATTTTTTGAAAAATATGGATTTAAACATGATGACATAGAAGAAATTATACTAACAAGTGCAACTGAGCTTGAGATGTGGGTACAAACACCTGAGCAAAGTGCTGATTTAGAAGCACTATCTGCATCACAAAAGCTTAAAGAGCAGTACTGGAAAAGAACAATGGGTACTGTAAGAACAGTCATAGAAAAAAGCATGATAGAGCTTGAAAAATACGGATTAGAGCCTGAAATGGCTCATAAAGAAGTCGGCGGTATAACTAATACAATTGATTCATCAGGAAAAATTACTCATGTAATGGAACAATTAGAAATAGATTGGAAATACTCAAGTCCTCTGCAAGCAGCTGATAATGAAATTCTTGTTAGAGAAAGATTAGAGGATATGTTTAGAACTCATGGTTTAGTAGTAAGCTTTAAAGCCAAGCCATTGGAAGGTGTCGCTGGAAATGGTGAACACGTTCATCTTGGTGTTGCAATAAAAACAAAGGATGGAAGAAGAATCAATCTCTTTTCTCCAAAGGATATGAAAGAAGATTATCTCAGTGAAATGGGCTATGGAGCATTGATGGGATTACTTAAAAACTATGAGGTGATTAATCCATTTGCAACTGCTACAAATGATGCCTTTAACAGATTAAAGCCAGGCTTTGAGGCTCCTGTATGTATAGTCACCTCACTTGGTGGAATTAAAGAAAGTCCAACAAGAAACAGGTCTGTACTGGTAGGTTTAATAAGGGATATTAAAAATCCACTCGCAACAAGGTTTGAATTGCGATCTCCAAATCCATATTCAAACACTTATCTAGTCATGGCTGCATGCTTCCAAGCTATGCTTGATGGAATAAGTACAACTCTAAAAAGTGAGCTTAGTACAAAAGAACTTGAAAAACAAATATCTAAAAAGTCAGGAGAAGATTCCTTCTATCTAGATACATACAGAGAGTATAGAAGCGAAGAGGACGTTTTTGAGCATTATAGCGAGGAAGAAAGAGAAAGTCTATATGGTAAAGCACCTGCTACTGTATGGGAAAACCTGGAAGGATTCGATAAGTGCCAAGATAAACAATCTGTTTTAAAGCAAGGAGATGTATTCACAGATGATATTATTAATTCATTTGTTCAAGTTGCAATGGAAAAATGGGTTAATGAACTTAGAGTTAGACTAATACCAAATAACATAGACGTAATAAGGGGCTTTGTTAAGGTTCACAAGGATGCAGAGTGCGATTTAGATGTGGTAAATTGGGAGAATATAGTGTTTTTAAAGACAAAGCTAATGAAAGATACTTTGCATAAAAAGAGTATCTTTACAAAGCTAGTAGAAGCATTAAATAGTAAAGATTACTCCACTGCCTCTGAGCTACAAAAGCAAATGAATGAAAAAATGACAGAACTAAGAACCGCTTATAGCACTTACAAGCGAAACATATTTTAGTAATAACTATAGGATGAATTCAAAAGCATCCTATTTTTTTGTTATATAATTTTATATCCCCAGCATATGATTAGAAAAATTTCACTTGCCAAATATTGGAATACATTCTATAATAGAATTATTAATGTCATTCTATACAATAAAACTTTAGAACTTTCGAGTTTAGCTTGCATATTAGTTTATTGTATAAGATAACAAAAAAGTGAGGTATGTTATGAAAAGGGTTATATTATTTGTTTTTATTTTTTTAAGTGTCATTCTTAACAACACAATATTTGCAAATCAGGGGATTGACATAATCGCAAAGGACCAGAATTTTGAATTAGCAAAAAACACTAATCAAAATTATGAGGTCAAATTATCAATAGAAAGCATGAAGCAAGATGTTGATTTTATTGTTAATTGGATTGAAACTCATCATCCTGAAGTTATGAAATATGGTTTTACAGAAGAACAGAAAAGTACAATTAAATTTGTGTATAAAAATATAGATAAAAAAATGACTGGAAATGAATTTTATTTTATAATAAATAGGCTATTTGCAATGCTTAATGATGGACATTGTATATTATACTACTATCCAAAAACTACTTTATATCTTGATATACCTTTTGTATGGCTTGAAGAAGGTATGATAATCACACAGAATGTTGGAAATTACAAGATTGGAGATAAAATTATATCAATAGGAAACAAGTCTGAAGAAGATCTGCTTTCTTTAATAAGACAACAAATAAGCTCAGAAAATATATATTGGCTTAAAGGAAAGGCTTATGGAATTTTAACATCTGAAGCATATTTAAATAGTTTTAAATTGATAAATAATAAGTGTACTGTAAACATCAAGGTTTTGCGTAATGAAAACAAAGATGGGAAAAACATTGATACTGTATTAGAATTTAATCAAAAATTAAGTAATAAACTTACCACTAATACTAATTTCCCTTTAGTAGAAAATTCAAGTGAGTGGCTAGATTGGTATATAGAAAAAGATAATAATTTAGGATATTTTAGATTTGATTCATGGCCCATGAGAGGAGAAAAACATGAAGAACTAAAAAAACAATTAGACGCTTTCTTCAAAGAAGTATTTAAAAATAACATTAGAAACATTGCATTTGATGTAAGAAGAAATCCAGGTGGTGTTTCAGCAACATTTGATGATATATTGTCATATCTCAAAACTGATAAGATCTATTCTTCCTCATTTATAGAGTATCCTAATTATATTCAAAAAAAAGATAACTTGTTTGATGGTTCAGTATATTTTTTAACATCAAATCAAACCTTTAGCTGCTCAGTATTCGCATTGACTATACTTAAGGATAACAATATAGTTAAAACTATTGGTGAGCCAACTGGACAAAAACCTGCATTTAATTTTCATGGTGAAGGCTCTGATGGTATGCTACCTAATACAGGCTGGGAATTTATGATGACAAGCGAATTAAACACAAGACCTATGGATATTGAAGCAGAAGATTCATTATATCCAGACATAGCTGTTTACACTACAAAGAACGACATATTGAACTTTACTGATCCACAGATGTTTAGGCTAAGGCAGCTATCAAATACTTCATTAAAGAAAAATATAATTAAAAAGCAAATAATTATCTCAAAGCCTATTAAAATCAATATTAAGAATAGTGACTATTTCAATATTGATTTGAAAAATAAAGCAATTAATATACATTTTAAAGACAATGAAATTAAAAAAGACAATATAAGTTTTTACCTAATTGAAAAAGACAAAAGGGCTTTGACATACACAATAGCTAGTAACAACCAAAAAGCAACTATTAATTTAGCTAATACACCAACAAAAGACAAAAACTATTTACTAGTAGTTAATGCTGATAATGATGTAGAATATCATATAGAGTTTATTATAGGAAATAATCTAAAGCATATAAGAAGCTCTTACACAAAATTTGGATATATGTTGTTTTATTTCTCAGCACCTATAAAAGATGTCAGAGAATACAAGTTAATTGTTTATAATAAAAACAATAAACCTTTAGGTATATCTACAGCAAATGTTGTAGATAATGGTAAATGTTTATTGTTAACTTTAAATAGTAAATTTAATGAATCAGAATCATATAAACTTTATATACCAAAAAACACAATGCTACTAGAAGATGGAAATTACAATACCGAAGACATTTATATAGACTTTAAAATAAAGAAGTAAATTTTTATACTAATTTTATTTAATTTTAGGTAGTTTAATTAAAAAAGCATAAATATGTTCTGTATATTTATGCTTTTTTGAATACTATAATGTTTAAATATATTTAATGATTACTGACGCATCCACTGACATGAGCTTTGGCAAGAATTTTCACATAATGACTGACAGTAATGTTGGCATACAGATTGACAATGTTTTTCACAATTTTCCTCGCTTGTTATTTGACACGAACTTTGACAATTAACTTCACAAGCTATTTGACATGAAACTTCACATTTTGATTGGCAATTAACTTCACAAACTGTTTGACATAAAACTTCACAATTCGATTGGCAATTGTTCATACAAAAACCACACGCTTCTGGCTCTTTTAAGTTCTTCTTTTCCATTATTTTTCCTCCAAATTATTATTCATAATTAATTATTAATAAATACTAAAAGTTTTTTCAAAGCTTTATTCTTAATCTTGTTTATTGCTTGCCTAGTTATTCCTAATTTTTTTGCAAGCTCTGCTTCACTGTATCCATGGTAATAAATGGAATTTATAACTAATCTTTCTTTATCTAAAAGCTTGTCCACCAACTGATTAATACATATTCTTAGATCATGATCAATCTGCCTACAGTCAATTACTATATAATCATTTAATGGTGTTTCCAAGCAAAAATTTGCTATACTTTATTTTTTTAGTTTATAATAACAATACTTCATGGAGGCAGCAATGTATGCAATAAATTCATTATCTTCTTGCAGATTTTCTTTATCAGTAGGAATTTTTCTTATAAGTACAATAAATTCAGTAATTAAGTCAGATTCTGCTGTATAATAATTAAGCAATCGACTATACTTTTTAATAATAGGTCTAAACTTATCAATTAACATCATAAGCGAAGTATCATCACCAAGCTTTACCTTTTTTAAAATTTCTAACATTGTTTTTGTTTCTTCTATTTTTTGTTCATACATAGTAATTCCCCCGTATACTTAAAAATTTTTTAGTTTTACACCTTCTCCTAAATTTTTAATTTACTTTGCTACAATATCCCAATAGTATAAATTTTAAAGTTAATAATGTTTAACTGCAAATCTTTGTAGAAAAAAGTCAACATATGGAAATCTTTTAACTAAATTTAAAAATAAACTGTCGAAATTTAACTTTTTAAGTATAATAAATAATAATATAAAGAGTATTTTCTTTAGGTTTGTTTTTAAATAGATTAAAAAGTAATAATAAACACTTTATTTAAAAGTTCATTTATAAGTTAATAAGTATTTTTATATAAATTTGTAAACCAAAAAAATCTATTTTTTACAAAAAAAGATCCTTATATTATTGACATTTAAATTATTATTTTATATAATAAGCATAAGAATTTTTTCTAATAAGAGGGGTGCTTAAATGAAAAGAATAATAATAATGGTAATTATAACATGTTTACTTTTTACTTCATGCTTAAAGGAGAGTAATACTACTATTGATGAAAAAGATGACTCTTTACCATCCTTAAAAAAAACCGAAGAAAAATTAACAATAGAGAAATTAAAAAAATCTGGGTATGAGATAATTGATAATCAAATTATTAATATTGAATACAATGACTTACCTAATGCTAAATTAATTAGTGCATTATACAAACAAGATAATAGAAAACAATTAAAATTTTTTATAGCTAATGGTGATGAGATTATTTATACTTTACCTGAGTTTAGTGGCAATAAAGGTGTATCTATAGTAGAACTAAAAAAAGTAACCAATGTGGATATAGACCATAATGGTAAAAAAGATATAGTTTTCTATGCTTCTGCTAATAATAATGATCCAAACGATACTGTTACAGAGGATATATGTGGTAATTATTTGTTAGAAAACAACTTATTTATAGAGGGTGAAGCCATATGGAAAGAGCTTACTATAAAGTCAATATATATAGCAGATAATGCTTATGAGGATAAACAATATAGATCTTACATAGAGGATGTAGGTAAATATACTTTAAAAATAAAGATACCTTCTACTTTAGAACAAGACATAGATTCTCCTAACATGTATATATATGGTAATTCTATAACTGAATATTGTGCACTATATGGATGTGGAACCCTTTTTAAATCTAATTGGGAGCAATATAATTTTAAAGAGCTTATTACAAAATCTCATGAATTAGATATACGAAGATGGTCTGCTGATATTGATAAATATAAATTTGGAAAAACAAAACATGGATATGAATATGCTTTCTATTCTTATGTTAATAATGAGCCAATTCAAGAAAATGTTATTTTAATTAAGTTAAATAATATTTTTTTATACAATTTAGACCTAACAATAGATAAATACGATTTACAAATATATGATTTAGAATATATGATTAATTCAGTACAGCTAATTGAGCATAAAAAGGATGATGATATTTCTAAAACAAGACCAAGTGAAAATAAAATAAACTTAGATATTTTCAAGGAATTAGGTTGTGAAATTTTAAATGATAGAATTATAGACATTGAGTATAATGATTTATCTAATGCTAAATTAGTCAGTGCAGTATACACTCAAAATAATAAAAAACAATTAAAATTTTTTGTCATCAATGATAATGAAATTGTATATACTCTTCCAGATTCTAGTTTAAATCAAGATTTATCAATATTAGAATTAAAAAAAATTAGCAATGTTGATATAAATCATGATGGCAAGAAAGATTTAGTTTTCTATGCTTCATTTAGTAAAGAAGGTGATTCATCCAATACCATCACAGAAGATATTTGCATAAATTATTTATTGAAAGATAATGAATTTATTGAAAGCGAGTCATTGTGGAAAGAATTAGAGATTGAGCCGTTATATATTACTCATAATGATAATGAAGATATGATGTATCATCATTATAAGCAGGATACGGGTAAATATACTTTAAATATGGAATTACCTTCTGTGTTAGAACAAGACAATGATTATATTCATTATGTTAACATGTATGAATATAGTAATGGCATAACCAGACCATTATCAATATTAGGAGTTCATACAATAATTAAAGCTAGCTGGGAACAGTATAACTTATCTGAGCTTATTAGTAAGTCTCATGAATTTGATATATATGATAAGTGGTCTACTGATGCTGATAAATATATCTATGGAAAAACAAAATTTGGTTATGAATATGCAATTGACTCTTTTATTAATGATGGACCAGTTAGAGTTGCTATGATATTAGTTAGATTAAATGATAGCTTTTTATATAGCCTACAATTAACTATAGATAAATATGATTTGCAGATATATGATTTAGAATATTTTGTTAATTCAATACAATTAATTGAGAATTAATTTATAACTAGTGAAAAAAAGGCTAAAAACAAATAGAAATGCCAATTCAAAATATGGCATTTCTACTTATTTTAATATCTTCTTAAATTAATCATTAATTGGATTAAGAATCACCAAGCCGACTATTTTCCAATCTTCCTGATGAGTTCCCCTATCCATAACTCCTCTTAAGGATTCAGTTCCGATGCCATAAAGGCTTGTTAAATTTGCAGGACCTGGCATAATAGAATCCTTTATAAAAACAGCATCTTCATCTTTACAATCATTTTGATATTTATACGCAACAGCATAGTGAGTATTAATAGCAGGATTTGTCTCTCCAGTACAGTGAACTATAACAGGTTGTCCCTTATCAATATAAGATTTTATAGCAGCATAATATTCTTCTTGTGTAGTATATGTTATTTCGTTTACAAATGAACTAGATAAAATTCTAATTACTCTATTTAAAGAATGCACCCACCATATGCCTGGATAATCATCATAATATACAAACCACCAAGGTTTAATTTCTTCTCTTGAATAGAATGAGCATAAATTGGCATATGCAAAACCTGCGCAAGCCCATTTTAAACGAGAATCATAATCTGTTATAGTAGTTTTTTTCTGATTAAAGGACTCAAAAACACCTGGAATTTCTACTGTAACTTCAATCTTACCATTTACCTCCCTTTCAGTTCTGACTGGTGGAGTATATGAACTTATAATCTCTGTAAATGGAAACTTTGGTTCAATAAACAGAGGATCGCTTGAAACTATAGTTTCAATTTCCCAAATTTGATTACCCGTTCCTAAATTAGACCATTTTACAGAACTATTTGCAATAGTTCCCATTGCAGTAAGATATAAATCTGTTCCTGAAAGTAAAATTTTATAACTATTACTGTTTGATTCTGATATTAACTCAATGGCAGCAGCATTGCTATAATTATTTTTTATATCAGTAATAACACAATTTGAGCTATTATTACGAAGACTATAGAAATTGATTAAGTTAGAATTTATCAAATAGCAATCTTTATTATTATAATTAATACTTTTAAACTCCCATTTAACCCTATATATATCATTCTTATACTTTGTACCAACTGTTTTATTCAATGTATTAATATTTACTGTGCAATTATTGTTGATTTCACAATCTTCATCAATATTAATATTAAGATATATATCACTTGTATTAGCTAGTCTTATTCTATATACTAAGCTATTATCAATTATAGGTTGAGTAGGAGAGCCTTGATTATTTTGACCTGTACATTGACAAGCTACTTGGCATTCCCCTAAACAATTAATTTCACAATAATCTTGACATAGTCCTAGACAATTTTGACAAGATTTTTCACATACAGTTTCGCATCTTCCCTCACATTTTTGACATGATGATAAACATACATCACCCAAGCAATTTTGGCAAGATGATAAGCATACATTACCTTCACAATTTTGACATGACTTTTCACACACAGTTTCGCATCTTCCTTCACAATTTTGGCAAGATTTTTGACATGTGGTTTCGCATCTTCCCTCACAATTTTGACAAGACACTTGACAAGTACTTAAGCAATTAATTTCACAATTATCTTGACATAGTCGCTCGCAATTATCTTGACAAATTCTCTGACAACTACTTTCACATCTGCCTTCACAGTTTTGGCATGATCTTTCACAAGTTCCCATACAACTAGTTTCACAGGTGGATTGACAAAGTCGTTCACAGTTTTCTTGACAATTCTTTTGGCATGAACTTTGACATGAGTTTTCACATGTTGTTTCACACCTACCTTCGCAATTTTGACACGATTTTTGACAAGTTGATTGACAATTGATTTCACAGGTGGATTGACATAGTTTTTCGCAACTTGTTTGACAAATCTTTTGGCAAGTACTTTCACATCTACCTTGGCAATTTTGACATGATTTTTGACAGGTGGATTGACAACTAACCTCGCATCCTGTTTGACACATAGTTTCACAACTTGTTTGGCAATATGTCATACAAGAGTTACAAGCTTGTGGCTCTATGTTTTTATCTGGTTCATTTATATTATTCTCATTACTCATTATTATTTCCTCCTAATAGTTATATTTAAATTTAGCAGATATTGTATTTAGTTTGTATATCCTCTGCCTTGTCCAACAATTGTTGATAATAAAAACAAAGAATTGATGGCATTATGTTAAAATCACCACTTGTAAAATAATTGTTTATTAAACAAGCTCCATCACATATATTATTCATCTTACAGTTTATGCAAGTGTTTATTCCAGTACTGCAAACAACCTTTTTAGGGTCATACTTCTTTATTATCTCTAATCTCGCTTTGTTATCTTCACCATTATAAATATCTCCTATGACGAAGACATGTCCACTTTCTCTATTTCCTACCATCTCTTGACAGCTGTATAGCTTTCCGTCAGTTCCAACACTTGCAAATCTACTTGCTCCTATACCACATCTACCAAAGCCTAATATCCCTTCTCCAATTTTTCTATAGCTGTTTGAATAATTAGCTTCTTTAATTCTTTTTAACTTAGAAAACATTTCATCAAATGGTGAAAAGCATATATTGCGTTTTTCAAGTTTTATACGAGCATAATATTCACCTAACATATCAATTTGTCTTTTTAATTCGCTTTTTTCGTCTTCACTCCAATTTGTGAATACATTTACAATATTAAAAACACTTTTAAAACCATTTTCAACAGCAAATTTATGATTATTGAAAAACTCTGATACATTATCATGGTCTGTTGTAGATCTAAATGTTACGTTTGGGAAATATTTTAATATTAATGGAATCTTATCTTTTAAAATATCAAAGCTTGAGCGTCCATCTCTTGTAGGTCTATTTAAATCTTGAGTTTTTTTGTCCCCATCAATACTAAATAAAAGTCCAATATCATTTTCTTTCATAAACTTTAACTTTTCTTCATCAAATAAAATCCCATTACTTGTCATTGATAAAGTAAAATTTTTACCATATTTTGATCTTACGTATTTTGTTAAAGGTACTATTATATCATTCCATCTTAATGTAGGCTCTCCTCCAAAGAAATTAAGCGATGGAGTATCCTTGTATTCATGTGCATTTTTAGCAATAAACTCAACAGCATCTATAGCAGTCTTGTATGAAATATTATCATGTTCTTTATCAACAAAACAATACTTACATTTTAAATTACAATCCCTCGTTAAAATTAAAAAAATACTTGTAATTTTAGATAGATCCTCCGGTTTAGCATTTTGAGGAGGGTAAGATGTATTACAGTTTCTTCTTGTGCTACCGCACTGCTTTTCTAAACAATTTGTACAATTCATATTAATTATCCTTTCTTTTTTAAAATTGTTATATAATCTAAAAAGAAGAAAAATTGTAAATTGTAAACTGAAAATTAAAATATTTTTTATATTATTTAACTCTAACAGGTAAAATTTTTTTAAACTACAATATACCCTTGTTACAACGTATCAGTTTATGTCTGTATAATAAACTTAACATTTGATAATTCAGTATATTTTAATATATTAGATTTACAAAATTAAAAAAATATACTTATTATTTATTATAGATCAAACTTTTAGATCTTAATAAAATTATAATTGAGGTGAAATAAAATGAATGAAAAAATAATTGAATTTGCTGCAACGCAGGGTGTTTGGGCACTACTATCAGTAGCATTAATATTCTATATTTTAAAAACACAGGAAAAAAGAGATAATACACAGGAAGAAAGAGAAAAGAATTACCAGATAATAATAAATAATTTAAGTGAAAAATTTAATTTTTTTGAAAGCATAAAAGATGATATAGCAGAAATTAAAAACATCTTAATAAAATAATTGTTAAGTAAAATTGATCATGTAATATTGATGTTAGTGTATAATAGCAAAACATAAAAAAATAGTTTTTACATAAATTATGTAAAAACTATTTTTTTATATTCTATAATTAATAATTATTGCAAAACATTAAATCTATTTAATCTTAATTTACAGGTACTGGATTGTATCCTTCAACTTGTTCATAGTTGAAACGTAGTGTAAATCTTAAATCAATTTCTTCCATGCCTGTTTCACTTTGATCAAGTCCAATCCAAATAGTTTGGTTTTGATTTCCAGCTGGGAAAATTTGAGTATGGATATCTGTTAAGTACGCATTAATCTCTGCAACTATTTCGTCTAATGTTCCTACATGTGTTGCTATATATTGATCACCTATATTAAGACCTGCTACTAATTTTAACTTTCCTAAATTTCCAGTAATTTCTGCTGGTATTACAGAAACTCCCTTAATTTCTATAGGAACAGTACCTGTGTTTTTAAGATTGTAAGTAAAGAATGCAGCTCCGCCTGGGAACAAGTTTTCTGCATTTATTACTATTTCATGAGCTCCGTTTTCAAAATCACTAAAAGATGCTGAAGCATTATACATTGAAATAGGGTTTAAATAACTATCAGTATCTCCAACTAATGGATTTCCTTCGTTGCCATTCCAGAACTTAACTCCGGCAGCTTTTTCGCAATTATAAAAGCCAACCTCTAGAAAACCTGTATCTACATTAGCTTTTACATTAACATTTTGTGACCAGTATGCAAATGCTGATCCCATAAGCACTATCGCAATTACAAGCGATAAAGAAATTAATTTAATTTTGTTCATAATGAACCTCCAATTATTAAAATATGTTAGGATTTACTCCTTATATTTAATAGTATAAATTAATTTAAGCATTATCAATATATCAATTAGGCTAATATTTAGGTATACTTTTTAATTATTTATATACTACTTAAGTAGTAGTTCCACCTAAATTTTCATCTGAAATAATAATCTTTGGAGTTTTTATGCTATATATATAGCTAGATTTTTCATATATAATATAAAAATCATTTATATTTTCAATATTATCGCTCGAGTTATATAATATCGGTTTTTCTAGTTCATCAGATATTTTGATTAAATCCTCTATACTTTTTACATGATATATGTTTTCAAAATCAAAAGTATTAGAAACACTAACTCCCACAAGAAGCTTCGAATAGTTTTTAAATACTGTCTTAATTTCTCTTCTATATATATCATTCTCTGAAGGATTTGTAGTAAAAATAATTATTAATACAATTATAATTATAGAGATTCCAATCAAAAATCTATATATATTTATTCTTGTAAAGTTTGGTTCTATGATTATACTCTCAGTTTTACTAATGTCACCAATCTTCTCATCAATATTAGAGCTTGTTATAGTAAAAAAACTATTATTAACAGGTATAGTAATTGTAGGATTCATCTTTTCCTTTACAAGTCCATGCTTCGTTTCAATATTCAACTCTATATCCATCATAATTTCTATTAGATTTTGTGTTGGAACCTTAATTGTTTCATTAATTTCTTTTGCAATATTATTATATAAATCATAATCCACATCTATATTCTCTTCAATTACCTTTTTAGAACTTAATCCGAAGACTTCAACGTTTTCTTTTAATTTAAAGTATTTTGACCACAATGTTTTTATTTCGTTTTCTTCACTTATATTTCCCTTTAAAATAGCTATGACATTGTATTTACATGAAATTTTAGCTATTTCACTACTCTCAATGTTATTTGTAATATTTAATTCAATGTTATCCACAAGCGAAGATATATAAGTCCCATCTTGAGCTAGAATATTAGTATCAAATATATTATTATCTTTAAGTTTAACATTATATTTGATATCTGATGATAAAGTGTAATCATATAATTTTACTTTATTTTCTACTGTCTTATAGTTTTTTGATTCATTAAACTGTAAAATAAATAAAACTATTGATAGTACTGACATTACAACGCACAGTGCAACTTTTATAGCTAGTCGTATTTTCATTTTTCTAATTTTTTTCAATTTAAATTATCCCCCATGTTTTTATTTATATTATCTAAAATTCTATATTATCAAGTGGTATAGCATCTCTGCTTCTTATCAGAAGTGATAATATACCAAGCTTTGGAATAGTTTTATATACTGTACCCTTAATATCCTTGTAATTTACCAATATTCTATCCTCAGCAGAATTGTTGTCCCCCTTTGTTTTATAATATGTAAATCCATCCTCTTTATTTTCAACAAGTTCGATTATTCTATGTACAATCAAAATATTATCTCTTTTAAATTGTATTATATCTCCCACTTTTAAATTTAGTATATCTTTTTCTTCTTGAATCTTTTTAATTATAACTATATCCCCTGGCATAATAAGGGGCTCCATACTACCTGTTAATATTACTGATGGAAAAATCGGAAAAACGCCTACTGCGAACCATATTAATAAAACACATACTATACAAACAGCAGATAATGAAAAAACATTCTCCTTTTTTACCTTATATGCTTTATAAGTTTTGTTTATTTTATCATAATAAAAGCTTAATGCCATATAAGAAAAAATAGGTATACTCATGTTTATTAGTCCTCTACTCAGCCATTGTAGTATTGGAAGAACAGGGGATATAAACTCTATAACATTCATTATGCTCAAAAATATAATCGAAGTCCAAGGATCTGCTACTATACAGGCATAGCTAGTAAATATATTGACACATATTAAAGGAGCAAAGTTTTGAGATAAGTATATTACTATTTCTTTAAAGCTATCAAGTTCTAATACCTGATATATAGATATATCAACAACAATCATAAAAATAGTAACAGCTACAATTTTAAAAACACTTTTTTTCGCAAAATTTACTAGTAAAAATCCTCTTAGAAGCTCTTTAGCTACCAACGGAACAATATATATATATATATTCATGGAAATTCCGCTTATACCCTTAGTGTATGGACTCTTACCATATCCTAAAATTAGTCCCGAACCAAAATAAATTATTACATAGATAAAACCGGCTATAAAAGATATTAGCCTGAATTGTTCAAGATGTTTAGTTTTTGATAAACCCTTTTGTTTAGGAAAAAATATAAACATAAGTATTATAATAACTAGCCATATTGAACTTAATAAAATTTGATTTTTTATGATTTTTAAAGTATTTAATAGATACATTGAAATTAATGTAAAAACTATTAATAATGATGTATTTGAATATAATTTTGAGGAAGTATAGTCTATTCTCATATGGCTATACTTCCTGCATAGACTGCTGCTTCTGTTCTGTTTGATAAATTTAGCTTTGAAAATATATTTCCTATATGCTTTTTAACAGTATGCTCAGATATAAATAAATCTTTTGCAATTTCATTATTAGTCTTGCCTTTGCTTAATTCCATTAAAACATCATATTCTCTTTTTGTCAAAGCATCAATACCGTTAAAATCAACATGTGATGTAAGCTCTGGATCTGTATAATTTTTTCCACGATTAATTAATTTTGTTGCATAAATAAAGTCTTCAATAAAAGCATTTTTAAGTATTATCCCTTGGATACCCATATTAAAGCATCTATTAATATCCTCTTTTTTAATATAGCTTCCCATTGCCATAATCTTAGTATCCTTACTATTCTGCTTTAAAAATTCTATAAACTTGTATTCTTCATTACTGTTAGTGTTTATATCCATAAATATAATATTCGGTTGATATTTTTTTATTATTACGAAAGCTTCTGATAGAGTAGAAGCCTCCAGTATGTTGTAGTCTAAAAAATTATCTTTTAGAATACTAACTATACCTTTTCTGTATATTGGATAATTATCAATAACTAATATATTCAAACTAACACCCCTTTAATTTATTCCCTAAAAAAGTATATCAAAAAAAATGTCTATATTCAAATATAAACGTTAGACAAATAAAATCAGATATTAACAAAAAATGCTATTTACACACATCATATGTTAATATCTGATTTATATTTCCATTATTTACTTAAAATTGCTCTTATAACTAATCTATGAGTATTAGTTATAACTGGGTGACAGGTTATTAATGTAAGTATGTTTTTACCTTCATCTACATTTAGCACAGATATATCTGATGGTTCCACAATCATTTTATCAATAACCACATATTCAAAATTCTGAGAATTATATATTATTGATATTGTATCTCCAACTTCTAATTCATTAAGTCTATTGAAAAGTCTTCCTTTTGCTCGAGCTCTGTGACCTGCTATGACACAGTTTCCAATATCACCTGGTTTTGCTGATTCTGGAAGATGTCCTACACTTGATTTTACTTCTTTTTCATTAAAATAGCTTTTAATTGGAAGCTTTGTATTTATTTTAGCTATATTAATAATACCTATTATATCCTTAAGTTCATTAGTATTATCATCATTATTAACAGCATTAGATGTTTCTGATGCAAGGGCTTCAGAAGAATCTGAACTTTTAAACATTTCTTCAAGACTAATAAAGTACTTGTAAAAATCAGAAACACTATCACTCTCAGATTTAGATTCATCTAAATAATTATCTTCATCAGTGAATATAAGATTCTTCTCATACTTTTCAAGTATTTTATCTTTTTCATAATCATACCACATATCACGAATTGGCCCATAAGCAAACAAACCAATACCTAGTAGTATAAATAATATAGCTAAAATTTTCTTCATATTAAATTATATCCCCAAAATTAATAATCCCTTTATTCGTTTACAACATCAAGCGCTTCTAAAAGCTTTATTTCTTTTACTCTATCTTCAAATGCAGTAACTGCATATTGATTGCTAAATAAAAATACTGGTCTTTCGAATCTATCATAAACTAGCATAGTTCTTGAATTTTCATATTTTCTTAGGTCTATAGAATCATCAGCAACTATCCATCTTGCAACACTATAGTCTAGATTATCCATACGAATATCAACATTATATTCATTGTTAAGTCTGTATTCAAACACTTCAAATTGCAATACTCCTACAGCTCCTAAAATAACATCATTAAACACATTTCTATAAATCTGTATTGTACCTTCCTGAGCAAGTTGCTCTATTGCCTTTTGAAAGTTCTTTCCTTTTAAAGAATTTACAGGACTAACCCTCTTGAAAAGCTCAGGTGGGAAGGTTGGCAAAGCTTCAAAAAATATTTTTTCTTTAGAATTAGTAATTGTATCACCAATTTGATAAGTTCCTGAATCATAAAGACCTATTATATCTCCAGCTATTGCTGTATCAATAGTTTCTCTTTCATTAGCCATAAGCTGTGTAGATTGACTAAGCTTTAGCTGCTTTCCAGTTCTTGATAATGTAACATTCATTCCACGTTCAAAAATACCAGAACAAATTCTCACAAAAGCAAGTCTGTCTCTATGAGCTGGATTCATATTTGCTTGAATCTTAAATACAAAGCCTGTAAATGCATCATCAGTTGGCTGCACTTCACCTGTTGTAGTTTTCCTTGCTCCAGGTGCTGGTGACATGTTAAGAAAATGCTTTAAAAAAGGAGTTACCCCAAAATCTACTAAAGCAGTTCCAAAAAATACAGGAGATAGCTTTCCTCTTTCTACTTCCCTTATATCAAATTTATTACCTGCTCCATCAAGCAGCTCCATTTCATTCCTTAGATTGCTTAGGTTTACAGGGTCAAGTATTGCATCTAATTTATCTCCATAGACTCCTTTTTCATCTAGCTTAATTATTCTGTCCTTTTTATAAAGATGTACTTCATTTTCAAGTCTATCATAAATACCTTCAAAAGTCATACCATTACCAATAGGCCAAGTAATTGCAACTGTAGGTAATCCAAGTACTTCTTCTAGCTCCTCCATACATTCAAGAGGATCCTTTCCTTGTCTATCTAGTTTATTAATGAATGTAAATATAGGAATTCCTCTCATACTACAAACCTGAAACAGTTTTTTAGTCTGAGTTTCTATACCCTTTGCAGCATCAATAACCATTACTGCACTATCAACCGATGTAAGTATTCTATATGTGTCTTCTCCAAAGTCATTATGTCCAGGTGTATCCATAATTGAAATGATTTTATCATTATACTCAAACTGCATAACAGATGATGTAACTGAGATACCACGTTGCTTTTCTATCTCCATCCAATCTGATCTTGCAGATCTTTCATTCTTACGAGCTTTAACTGCTCCTGCTTCACGAATTGCACCACCATGAAGCAATAGCTTTTCAGTTAATGTTGTTTTTCCAGCATCCGGATGCGAAATAATCCCAAATATTCGACGCTTATCAATTTGTTCCTTACTGTTTATAATGTTACTCATTTATTAGTAAATTCCTTTCTAAAATCAAAAGTTTATATTTTATTTTAATTATAGACAATGTATATTATGTATACATTGTCTATATTGAATACATAGTAGAAAAGAGAAAAACTTGTTTCACTCTTTTGGCAACTACTATATTGTACATTAAAAATTAAAAAATGCAAACAATTAATTTTATAAAATGAAAATACTATAAAGGATTACTACTATTTTTTCTTTCTTTTATTAATATATAAATTCCTACAAACATTAGAATTACTCCGACTATATATAGACCCTTAGGAGCTCTCTCACCAGATTTTGGAAGTACATTTAATAATGATAAGCTATTAGTTATACCTTCAGAGGAAGAAGATACTTGTTTTGCTTCTTCTTTATTATTTTCTGGATTAGTTTCAACTGATAAGTTTTCAGTAGTTGTTTTATCTTCTTTGTTTTCTGTATCATTAACATTTTCATCATTATTATCTACATTTCCAGTATCACCATCTCCATTGCCATCATCTTCGTCGTCTTCATCGTCATCATTTCCGCCACCGTCAGTTTCTACTTGTTCAAAATTTATTATAATTTCAAAGCCACAGCTTGTATTTTCATATTCTGTTTCCTCTTCATCCATTCCCATAGCAAAATTAAGAGCTAAGGTTCCCTGTGAACTGATAGTATTTCCTACATATTTTGATTGTAAATAATTTATATAATTATCAAGCTTGAGTTTTGTATTATCATCATTTAAACCTACTAACATATCATATAATTCACTATTATTATCTCCTGTAGCATTAGAATTCAAGCTTATATTTGTTACCTTAACACTTCCTGTTCCAATATTTTCAATTATAGTATTTACATTAAAATATAATCCTGGATAAATATTAACAACATTTACATCTAAAGCTGTCTCACCATTGCTATTCACAGTAATATTAGCTACATCATATGCATCTAATATATCATATTGAATATTTGAAAATCTCAATCTATATTTATCTGAATTAGCATTAGCTTGCTCTGAGTTTCCAATAGCATATGAGACTTGAAAAAACACTGATAAAAATATCATACAAAAGGCAATAATTCTTTTTAATCTCATTGACTGCCACCTCTATCTACTTTATCGATTATATTGCTGCTATCATTTTGATCAATATTATCACTTTCACTGTTCTTTTTATCCATATTAATTGTCTCTGTATTTTTTATAATTGGTATAGAAACACTTTCTTGCTGAGTCCATCCACCATTTTCAACATTTAGCTGTTTAAAATAAAAACTTATTATAATATTGTTATCCTCACCAATTATGCGTCCTGCTAATTCTTCTAATTTACTATTATCTATTTGTATAAAACCATTATACTCGTCAATTATCACTAGATCATCAAATTCAAATGTAAAAATATGTGAAACATCAATTGAGTTTAAGAATATTCCATACTCCTCTAATTTTAACGGAACTGTACCATTATTTACAATAGTAAATGGTATTTCATTATAATTACATGAGTATTCTATTTTACTCTCCTGTTCATCATCATCATCGTCGTCATCGTCATCTTCGTCATCATCGTCATCATCCTCATCGTCGTCATCTTCGTCATCTTCGTCATCATCGTCATCATCATCATCGTCGTCATCGTCATCTTCATCATCGTCGTCATCGTCATCTTCATCATCGTCGTCGTTGTCATCTTCGTCATCATCATCATCGTCATCTTCATCATCGTCATCTTCATCATCGTCGTCGTCTTTATAAACAATAATTTTTTCAGTCACTATAATGTATTCATTATTAAGTAAATCTATCTGTGTATTTGCTTCTAAAAAACCTGTATCAATTTCTCCGATTATAAAATTATTTTCAGACCACATAGCATAGCTGGAGCCAATAAGCCCTAAAACTAATATTAAAGTTATACATACAACATATTTTGATTTCATATTATATCGCTTATTTTTCATTTTCCCACCCTCTTTGTGTAAAAATACTACTCTTTATTATATAATAATTATAGTATTAATTTGCTATACTTATGTGTAGTTTTAATAATACTTAAGTATAATATTTGCAAAAAAAATTGCAAAGCCTTTCGTTTTTGCAATTTCCGTTTCACGTGAAACTTATATTATAAGTCCCTATTATCAATTGATTGATAATTTACTAAATTTATTATACTACTTGTCCACAAAATTTCTAATTTTTTCTATACTCTTTTTCTCAATTCTTGATACTGTCATTTGAGATATGTTTAGTTGTTTTGCTATATCTAACTGAGTTTTATTATTATAAAATCTCTCAATTATTATTTGCTTTTCCATCTTATTTAAAAATTCAAAGGATTTTTTTAAAAAATCATTGTTTTCAAAGGTTTCATAATTATTTACTTCATCTTTAATAATTTCAGCTAGCTCAACCTCTTTAAAATCTTTGCTACTCTCTATACTTACATTAATAGATTGAGAAACAAATAATTTGCTCGCTTCCATTGCTTCTAGAACTTCTTCTTCTGAAAAACCTAGATTATCTGCTAATTCTCTTACATTTGGTGTTTTGCCTAGCTTGTACTGTAAATCATTACTAGCATCATATATTCTCTTAGAGATTTCTTGAATTCGTCTAGGTATCTTTATCGCCCAGCCCTTATCTCTAAAATATTTCTTAACCTCTCCTAAAATTGTAGGCGTAGCAAAGCTAGTAAATTCAAAACCTTTACTAATATCATATCTTTCAATTGCATATATAAGTCCTATACTAGCAATTTGATAGATATCATCATATTCTATTCCTTTGTTCATATATTTTTTAGATATAATTTCAACAAGATATTGATATTTATTAAAAATTATATTTCTTACCTCAATATCTCTAGACCTATTATACTCTAAAAAAAGATCAGAATTTTTAATCGTTTGTGTAGTATTTATCATACTTTCCCCCACTAACTCGTAAAGTGGCTTACTAAGGAGCGAATGTTTTTCACTCTATAAAATCATTGTTTCAAAAACAACTTTATTATTAAGAAGATCTATATTACATTTATCAGCTAAGCTATCAATAATTAAAGCAAACATTTCATTTTCTGAAAGTACATTGTCTGGTAGCTTTTCATTATTTTTATCAGTTAGCTCTACTGTAATTTTATCATCTTCTAATAAATATTCAAGTAAAAAACCTTCTTCGTTTTTCTTAATATTATTTATAAAAAATGAACATATTTCAGATATTATTAACTTTATATCTTCTATCTTCTCAATATCAATATCATAAACATTAAATATTGAAGAGCTAAAAAGTCTTAAACAGCTAATAAACTGAGGATTTTTAGGTATTTCAACTTTAATTTTTTCCATAATCTTAACCTAAACTCCTTCTATTCTTTCAATATCTATTATTTTACTAAAGCCTGTTATTTCAAACAGTTTAAAAATATTCTTTCTTATATTAATAATTTTTAATTTTAAACCTTTTTCTTTCATTAGCTTTAATATCACCATTACAGAACCTAGACCTGTACTATCTAAATACTCTAGTTTTTCCGCGTTTAATACTATATCCTTGTTTTCATTATTAATAATTTCCAAGGTTACATCTTTAAACATAGGAGAAGTGTAGATATCCATTTCTCCTACTGGTAGAATTTCAATAAATTTTTCATTATTGTTTCTATTAATTACTAACGACATAGCTCTTCCCTCACTTTACTTTTGCTTATGGAAGAATCGTTTAGATTCTTCCATAGAGCGAAACGTGTTTCGCTCTTTTTGCTCTTTATTCCTCTTCTTCAAAATCACTTTCTTCTTCTTTTATTAATTTTGTTAAAGCTACAACTTTGTCCCCTTCGTTTAATCTCATAGCTTTGACACCCTGAGTATCTCTTCCTGTTATAGAAAACTCTGTAGCATGCATTCTAATTATTGAACCATCTTGGCTAATTATCATTAAATCATGCTCTGGTTCTATAATCATTGCACCAACAAGATCTCCTGTTTTTTGATTGATATTGTGTGTTTTTACACCTTTCCCTGCTCTATTTTGCTTTCTATAAGCACTTGTACTTGTCATCTTTGCAAAACCATTTTCAGTTAAGGTTACAAGCTTTTCTCTTGTTTCAATAATATTATCATCGGCTATGTCATCAGCATCATCATCTAATAATATCTGTGTATTATCAGGATCAATAATCAACATAGCAACTAACTCATCAGTTTCAGATATTGATATAGCTTTTACTCCTATAGAATTTCTACCTGTTTCTCTTACATCAACCTCAGAAAATCTAATAGCTTTTCCTTTTTTACTAACAATTATAATATCCTTTGTACCATCTGTTTTATTAACACTTATTAGCTCATCATCTTCAGCAATTTTAATTGCTAAGAGACCAGATTTTCTTGAAGTATCAAATTCACTTAATTTTGTTTTCTTAATAATACCTTTTTTGGTAGATAAAATCAAGTATTCTTCATCATTAGAAAAATCTTTCATAGGAATTATAGCAGCTACTTTTTCATTTGCATCAAGGTTAATAAGATTAACTACTGCTGTACCCTTTGCTTGTCTTCTTGCTTCTGGTACTTCGTATGCTTTCATTCTATACACTTTTCCCTTATTTGTAAAGAACATTAAATAGTCATGAGTACTTGTTATGAATAAATCCTTAACAAAATCCTCTTCTCTTGTAGTTAAACCAGTAATACCCTTTCCACCTCTTCTTTGAGCCTTATAAGTATCTTCTGGTAATCTCTTAATATAACCAAAATTAGTAATTGTGATAGCTACATTTTCTTCCTGAATTAAATCTTCTATATTGATTTCATCTTCATCATGTGTAATTTGAGTTCTTCTCTCATCATAGTATTTATTTTTAATTTCAGTTAATTCTGTTTTAACTATTTCATCAATTAAATATTGATTTTGAAGAATTTCTGTTAATTTATTAATTAATTTAATTAATTCTTCATATTCTTCTTCAATTTTCTCTCTTTCTAATCCTTGAAGCCTTCTAAGTCTCATATCGACTATAGATTTAGCCTGTATGTCTGAAAGATTAAACCTATCCATTAATTTTTGTTCAGCATCATCATAAGAGGATCTAATAATTTTTATAACCTCATCAATGTTGTCAATAGCTATTCTTAATCCTTCTAAAATATGTGCTCTTTCTTGTGCTTTTCTTAAGTCATATTGAGTTCTTCTAGTGATAATTTCTCTTTGGTGAAGAACATAATAATGAATCATTTCTTTAAGATTTAGTATTTTAGGTTCACCATTAACAAGTGCTAACATTATAACACTGAAATTATCTTGAAGTTGAGTGTGTTTATATAAATGATTAAGTACAATATTTGGATTGTAATCTTTTTTAATTTCAATTACAATTCTCATACCATCCTTATCACTTTCATCTCTTAAATCTGATATACCGTCAACTCTCTTATCTTTTACCAGCTCAGCTATCTTTTCTATTAGTCTAGCCTTATTAACCTGATATGGAATTTCATTAACGATAATTCTATTTTTGCCGCCTTTCATTTCCTCTATTTCAAGCTTTGATTTAACTTTAATAGTTCCTCTTCCAGTCATGAAGGCATTTTTTATGTTTTCCTTCCCTACAATTATAGCTCCTGAAGGAAAGTCTGGTCCTTTTACATATTTCATTAACTCAGGTATTGTAATTTCTGGATTATCTATGTATGCTATAATTCCATTTACAACCTCTCCTAAGTTATGAGGAGGTATAGAGCTTGCCATACCAACAGCTATGCCAGAAGAACCATTTACCAAAAGATTAGGGAACCTACTTGGCAATACTACTGGTTCTTTCAATGTTTCATCAAAGTTTGGTCTGTAATCTACTGTTTCCTTTCCTATATCCTTTAACATCTCCATACCAATTCTTGACATTCTTGCTTCGGTATAACGCATAGCTGCTGCTTGATCTCCGTCAACAGATCCAAAGTTACCTTGTCCATCAATAATTGGGTATCTCATTGAGAAATCTTGTGCAAGTCTTACTAAAGCATCATATACTGCATCATCACTATGAGGATGATATTTACCGAGAACATCACCAACAATACGAGCACATTTTCTATGTGGCTTGTCTGGACTTAAGCCTAATTCATCTGCTGCATATAAAATTCTTCTATGAACAGGTTTTAAACCATCTCTCACATCAGGCAAGGCACGGCTTACAATTACAGTCATTGCATAATCAAGATATGATTTTTGCATTTCTTTTTCTATATGCATTTGCTGTATTCCATCATTTTTATTTTCTAAATCACTCATTTTCCTGCCCTCCTATATATCTAAATTCTTAACATATTTTGCATTTTGTTCTATAAATTCTCTTCTTGGTGCTACTTTTTCACCCATAAGGGTTGTAAATATCTCATCAGCTTGAATTGCATCATCAACTTCAATTTTTAATAGAATTCTGTTTTGTGGATTCATAGTAGTTTCCCAAAGCTGTTCTGGGTTCATTTCTCCAAGACCTTTATATCTTTGGACATCATACTTTCCATCTCTACCTAATTCATCTAATATATTATTTAATTCTTTATCACTATAAACATATCTTTCTACTTTACCTTTCTTAACTTTATATAAAGGTGGCTGAGCAGCATAAACATGACCCTCATCTATTAAAGGTTTCATGTATCTATAAAAGAATGTAAGTAATAATGTCCTAATATGAGCTCCGTCAACATCGGCATCGGTCATAATTATAATTTTCCCATATCTTAATTTTTCTAAATTAAACTCTTCACCTATACCACATCCAAAAGCTGTAATCATATTTCTTATTTCTTCATTGCCAAGCATTTTATCAAGTCTTGATTTTTCAACGTTTAATATTTTTCCTCTAAGTGGTAATATTGCTTGTGTTCTTCTATCTCTTCCACCTTTGGCAGAACCTCCAGCGGAATTACCCTCAACTATATATATTTCACATAGACTGGCATCTCTTTCAGAACAATCTGCTAATTTACCAGGCAATGACATACTATCAAGTGCATTTTTTCTTCTAGCTAGCTCTCTTGCTTTTCTTGCAGCTTCTCTTGCTCTTGCAGCTCTAAGAGTTTTTTCTATTATTAATTTAGCTATCTTTGGATTTTCTTCACAATAATTATATAAACCTTCACCAGTTATGCTGTCTACAATACCTCTTACTTCGCTGTTACCAAGCTTTGTCTTAGTTTGTCCTTCAAATTGTGGATTAGGAATTTTTATAGAAAGTATTGCTGTAATACCTTCTCTTATATCTTCACCAGTTATTGCAATATCATTTTCCTTAATTAGATTATATTTTTTCGCATAGTCATTCATTACTCTTGTTAATGCAGTTTTAAAACCAACTAAGTGAGTTCCACCCTCTGCAGTGTTTATATTATTTGCAAATGAATAAACACTCTCATTGTATGCATCAGTATATTGTATTGCTAACTCAACAATTATCTTATCTTTTGTTCCTTCACAATACAATATTTCTTCATGAAGAACATCTTTTTTACTATTTAAATATTTAACAAATTCGCTTATGCCACCTTCATAATGGAAAACATCTTTAGAACCTTGTCTTTTATCTTCAAGATTAATCTTTATACCTTTGTTTAAAAAGGCCATTTCTCTTAATCTTTTCTTTATTATTTCATAGCTAAATATAACTTCATCAAAAATGGTATCATCAGGTAAAAAGCTTATTGTTGTTCCAGTATGTTCTGATGTTCCAACTACTTCAAGTTCAGTAACAGCAACGCCTCTTTGATATTTTTGTCTATATGTTTTTCCATCTCTGTTTACTTCAGCAATAAGCCAAGTTGATAAAGCATTTACAACAGAGCTTCCAACACCGTGAAGTCCTCCTGATACCTTATATGCATCATTGTTAAATTTACCACCTGCATGCAATACAGTAAGTACTGTTTCTAATGTTGATTTTCCTGTTTTAGGATGCTTTTCTACTGGTATTCCACTTCCATTGTCTATTACTTTTACTGAATTATCTTCATTTATTATGACATCTATAGTATCACAGCATCCTGCCATTGCTTCATCTATACTATTATCTACTATCTCATACACTAATTGATGTAATCCACTTTCTCCTGTTGATCCAATGTACATACCCGGTCTTTTTCTTACAGGTTCAAGACCTTCTAATACTTGTATCTGCTCCGCCCCATAATGTCTTTCATTTAATTCTGACATGTCTTATCGTTCCTTTCTATTCTTCCTTCACATATATGAAAGATTTTTTTATCATTCTTTTTTACTAAGTCTTTTAAGTCGGTGTCATCTGTAGAAGTTATTATAGTTTGTATATCCTTTATGTAATCTATCAAGAATCCTTTTCTTTTATTATCAAGCTCTGATAGAACATCATCTAATAAAAGTACAGGATATTCCCCAATTTCTTCTTTAATTATTTCTACTTCTGCAAGTTTAATTGCTAAAACTGCGCTTCTTTGTTGCCCTTGAGATCCAAAATATTTAAAATCTTTATTATTTATCTTAATCATTATATCATCTTTATGTGGTCCATATAAGGAATTTTTCCTAAAAATTTCATTTTCTATATTTTTTTCAATTTTTAGCCTATATAGCCTTTTTATATCCTCTTTAGATAAATTATCTACATTTCCTATATCACATTTATATGATAAATCAAAGCTTTCCTTATTATCTGATATATTTGCATATATAATAAAAGCATTTTGTCGAAGCTTATTTATATAATCATTTCTATACAAAATAATTTCAGATCCAATATCTATAAGATAGTCATCCCATATTGAAAGAACTTCTCTATTAGAGTTATTGTTAAGGTTTTTTAATATGTTGTTTCTTCCTAAAATAACTTTTTTATAATTTTTTAATAAATATTTATATTTTGGCTTTATTTGTGATATATCAATGTTTACAAATTTTCTTCTTTCATTAGGACTACCTTTAATTATTTTTAAATCATCTGGTGTAAAAATAACATTATTTAAATAACCTATTAATTCACTATTCTTTTCTAATTTAACTCCATTAATTTTTACTGTTCTTTTCTGATTTTTTGTATAAGCTATATTTATAATCTTATTTTCATTATTTCCCTTATTTACTAATAATTCAATTTCAAAACTATTTTGTCCAAATTTTATCAAATCATTCTCTGTATTTAACTTAAAGGTTTTTCCAATTGAACATAAATATATTGATTCAAGTAAATTTGTTTTGCCTTGTCCATTATCTCCAATAAAAATATTTAAAACATCATTTAATTCAATATTTAATTCTTCAAAATTTCTGAAGTTTTTTAGTTTTATATTTTTTACTATCACATTAATAATGATTCCTTTCTGCTAAATACTGAATTATTAACCTTTATTACTCTTGACATACAACAAATTTAGAATTTTCAAACTCCACTATATCATTAGCTCTTATTTTTTTTCCTCTTTGTGTACAAACTTCTCCATTTACCTTAACTAAACCATCATTAATTACTACTTTAGCAACTCCACCACTTTCAACAACACTTACAAATTTTAAAAACTGATCAAGCTTTATAAATTCTGTATTAATAGTTACTTTTTCCATTAATCACAATCTCCCTTTTAATTAGTTCTAACAGGCATAACCATATATTTAAAATCATCATTATTTGACTCTTTTATAAAACATGGATTCATTATACCTAAAAAGCTTATTTCTATTTCCTCTGATTCTATTATACGTAAAACCTCAACTATATATTTTGGATTGAAACCAATTCTAATATCCGAACCTTCAACACTTTTTAATATTATAAATTCTTCTGCTTGACCAATATTTGAAACTGCATTTATTTGTATTGTGTTTTCTTTTATGTTAAACAGTACTATATTATTTTTATCTTCTCTTGCAAGTAAAGCAGCTCTTTCTATGCTATCTCTAAATTCATCAGTATTAATTTTTATTTTAGTAAAAAATTCTTCCTTAATAAGTCCCTTATAATCAATAAATTTACCTTCTAATAAACTTGAAATTATAGTTGTGTTTCCTATGTTAAATGAAATATTAGTTTTTGAAAGAATAACTTCAATTTCACAATCATCCTCTTCTATTATTTTCATTACTTCATTTAGAGCCTTGGAAGGTATAATTGTTGAAATTTCTTCATTTAAATCTATGTTAATATCTTCACTTTTTACTGCCATTCTATGTCCATCTAGTGCAACAAAAAAGCATTTATTATTTTTAATTTCAAATAAACATCCAGTAAACACAGGCTTCATTATATCTTGTGAAACAGAGAATGAAGTATATTTTATTAATCTTTTTAATATTGAAGAGCTCATTTTAAATATTGATCCATCATTATCAAAAGCATTAGTTGGGTACTCTACTGCACATTCTCCAGACATGTTAAAGTCTGAATTTAAACATTTAATCTCCATTCTATACTTATCATCAGTAGAAATAGTAACAGAAGCATTTGAAGATAATTTTCTAATGAATTCACCTAAAAGTCTTGATTGAACAACAATTGAACCTTCTTCTACTATATCACAATCTACATAAGTTTTAATACCAAGCTCTGTGTCAGTTGCAGTAAAATATACTCTATTTCCAATTGCTTCAATTAGAATTCCACTTAAAATAGGCATTGGAGTTTTTGTAGATACAGCTTTTTGCACTATATTTATTGCTTTACTTAATTCCTTTTGACTTATAGTTAATTTCATTTTTTTACTCCTTATAAATTAAATTTTTGAGTTTGTGGATGCTTGCGTATAATATAAAACAATAATAAAAAATTAGTAGCATTAGTAATAGGGGCTGTGAATTTGTTAATAACTGATAAAAGCTTTAAAATGATAAAGAAATTTTAAAACTATGCTTGTTTATTAAGCTGTAAATAAAAATTTAATAAAATTTAACAAGTAAAAAGTTTACAAAAATACTAACAAGATATCAACAGTTATTTAACAATATATTGTTTATAATTAATTATTTATCATTGCAATAATATCATCAATTGATTTTTTTAATTCTGGATTAGTTATAATTTCTTCTTTAATTTTATTATGAGCATGTATAACAGTAGAATGATCCCTACCGCCAAATGCATTTCCAATACTAGGGAAGCTTTCATCAGTTATTGATTTTGCAATATACATAGCTATTTGTCTTGGATAAGCTATATTCTTACTCTTTCCCTTTGATTTTAAATCATTTATTGAAACATTATAAAAATTAGATATCGCATCTTGAATTTCTTTTATTGTTATTTTTTTATTAGAAGAAACTATGTTTTTAAGTGCTTCTTGTGCTAATTCAACACTTATTTCCTTATTATATAATGAAGAATAAGCAACTAACCTAATTAATGCACCTTCTAGTTTTCTTATATTTGATTGAATATTTTGACCTATATAGGTTATAACATCATCAGGAATATTATATTTTTCTATTTCTGCTTTTTTTCTTAATATTGCTATTCTTGTTTCAAAGTCTGGAGCTTGTATATCAGCTATAAGACCCCATTCAAAGCGTGAACGAAGTCTATCCTCAAGTGTTGGAATTTCACTAGGAGGATTATCGCTTGATATTATAATTTGTTTGTTTGATTCATGTAAAGCGTTAAAAGTATGGAAAAATTCTTCTTGTGTACTTTCTTTTCCAGCTATAAATTGAATGTCATCTATTAATAAAACATCAATTTCTCTATATTTATTTCTAAATGCTTCAGTAGTTCTATTTTGAATGGAATTAATTAGATCATTCATAAATTTTTCACTAGTTACGTAGAGTACCTTAGCATCTGGATTGAAATCTAATATATAATGGCCAATAGCATGCATCAAGTGAGTCTTTCCAAGCCCAACGCCACCATATAAGTATAGAGGATTGTAAGTAACAGCTGGAGCCTCTGCAACTGCTAATGATGCAGCATGAGCAAATCTGTTACCACTACCAACAATAAAATTATCAAATTTATATTTAATATTTAATTTTCTATTTGAAAGCATCTCTTCTTCAGGATATTCTTGTTCTAAAGAGGATTGTTTATTCTTTATCATTTTTTCTACATCTTCACCAGGAATAGTAAAAACTAATTCAGTTTCTTGTTTTAAGACATAGTCAAAAGCATTCTTTAATAAAGAATGATGTCTTTGACTAACCATATTTCTAATGAATTCGTTGGCTGTTTCTAAATAGACAGTATTATTTCTGTAAGCTACTATTTTAAGTGGCTCATACCATGTACTAAAAGCTACCTTATGTACATCCTCCCTTAGTATTTTTAAAACTTCGCTCCATATTTCATTTAAGTCCAAGCTTGTCCCCTCCTAAAAATTATACAAGTTGTTTGTGGATAAAAATATATCAACAACATTGAAAAATAAGCTTTATCAACAGTTGTGTAATTTACTTATAAACAGTGAAACTATTCAAATTTAAACATTTTAATAAATAATGTTAAAATTATAAACATATTTATCAACAAAGTCATAATATGTTGAAAATGTGTTGATAAGTTGTTTATAAAGTATATATTTTTTATTTATAAAATAGTAATTCAAAAAGATTAACACACTAATATTATCACTTTTTTAAAAATAATTCAATTAATTATTAGAATTAATAAAAAATAATTGCATTATTTTTAAAAGTATAGTATATTACAATAGTTACACATTATATATAAATTATTCATAATGTAATAACAATAAATTTATAATTTGGATTATTTTATAATACCTAATAATTTTTGGCAGAATTGTTTGTATTATTAATTTCCAAGCTTTTTTATTATATTATAAATAAATATTTATTGATTTTAATAATATTTGATATTATTATGTTGACAATCTCTAAATTAGTTTATATAATATTTTCGTGCAATTTTAATTTTGAATAAATGATTTTTATAGCTAATTATTAAATTTAGTTTAATGTAAAATTTTATCTATAAATTTCTGTCATAAATAAGGAGGTGTTTTTGAAATGAAAAGAACTTATCAACCAAAAAGAAAACAAAGAAGTAAGGAACATGGTTTCAGAAAAAGAATGAGTACAAGAAACGGAAGAAGAGTATTAAAGAGCAGAAGAGCTAAGGGAAGAAAAGTATTATCAGCTTAATAACCCAGACTATGAAAATATACATTAAGCCCATGTTGCAAGCAAAGCCTCTTATTATTATAAGAGTACATCTTGGTTAACAAGATTTAAATTAATATTGGTTTGCTTCATGGGCATGTTTATGTATGAAAAAATTAAAGTTAATGTAAGCTTTAATTATAACAATTATGCAAACATGTTTTTATTATTATATAAAATATTGTTATGCAAGTATATGGAATTTTAATATGAACATAATTAAAAAAAACACAGAATATAAAGCTGTATATGATTATAACAGTTCCTTTTCAGATTATAATATAGTTATTTTTATTAAAAAAAATAAAGATACTAAAAATAGATATGGTTTTACTTCTGCAAAAAAAATTAAAAAAGCTGTAGATAGAAATAGAATAAGAAGAAGATTGAAAGAAATAGTTAGACTAAATGAAGATAAAATTAAAACTGGATATGATATAATTTTTATGGCAAGAATTAATGCAATTGATGCAGATTATAAGAGCTTAGAAAAATCTTTTTTTAAGGTTTTAAAAAGAAGCAATTTAAATATAAATAAATCCATTTGAAACGAGTGATTATAATTTTATCTAAATTAAAAATGATACTGAAAGTAATAATTTCATTACCTTCAGTAATACTGATTCGAATAATTCGAATATATCAAAAGTTATCGCCTATAAAGATTGTTCCAAGCTGTAGGTTTTATCCAACATGCTCACAATACTTTGTAGAAGCTTTACAAAAATATGGATTTATTAAGGGATCATATTTAGGAATTAAGAGAATATTAAGGTGCCACCCTTATAATAAAGGTGGTTATGACCCATTAAAATAATTGGAGGTACAAATGATTTTAGATTTTATAGCAATTCCAACAGGATGGCTAATGAAATTATTTTATGATTTATTATTGCCAATAGATACTAAATATCTATCTGCATATTCTATATCCTTAATATTAATAACATTAGTTATTAAGTTTTTATTATTGCCTTTGACTTTAAAACAAACAAAGTCTATGAAAAGGATGCAGGAGCTAAACCCAAAGATTAAAGAGCTCCAAGAAAAATACGGAAAAGATCCTCAAACATTACAAAGAAAACAAATGGAATTATATAAAGAAGCAAACTATAATCCTATGTCAGGATGTTTACCACTACTTATACAATTTCCTTTAATTATAACATTTTTTAACGTTATTCAGAACCCTGTAAAGTATGTTTTTAGTGGAGATCAAGCTGCTTATAATGTTATGAATAAGAGCTTTTTATGGATTAAAGACTTAGCTTTTTCTGAAGGTGGTATGATTAGTGACACTGTGGTAAATGGACTAAATATGGGATTTAATATACCATTTATTGGATTAGCTTTACCTATGTTAGCTGGTATATCGGCATATACAACATATTTAACTACTAAATTAACTTCAGCATCACAAGTTGCTGCTGTTGATGAACAACAAAAATCAACTCAAAATATGATGAATATAATGATGCCTATAATGATATTTTTTATGTCAATTAAGTTCCCTTCAGGATTAGCATTATACTGGGTAATAGGTAACATATTCCAATTAGTACAACAATGGTTAGTGTTAAATTCTTCAAATAAGATTAAAGAATAACAAAATTAAAGAAAGGATAATGCGCCAAGACCAAATTTATACAAATTAATGGGTTTTATTAATAGGTGCATAAGCTTGAATATTATGAAAAGTATTATTGTTGAAAAACCTACAGTAGATGAAGCAGTCAAATTCGGATTAGAACAGCTTGAAGCAGAAATGGATGAAGTGCAAATAGATATATTAAAGGAACCATCTAAAGGCTTATTTAGTATATTGGGGTCTAAGATTGCTAAGGTTAAGCTAACAGTGGTAAATGGACCAGAGGAAAAAGCAAAAGAGTTTATGGATAAAGTTCTTGACAAAATGAATATAAAAGCAGAATATCTTGTTTCTTTTGAAAATAATCATTTAAAGTTAGATATAACTGAAGTAAGTGAAGAGGACAAGGGAATTATAATTGGAAAAAGAGGAAACACTCTAGATGAGCTTCAATTTTTATTAAGTCTTATAGTTAATAAAAAAAGAGAAAATTACGTTAAAACAGCATTAAATATTCAAGATTATAGAGAAAAACGTGAAGAAACTCTTAAAAACCTCGCTAGAAGAACAGCTGAAAGATGTAGATACTATAAGAGAAAAGTTAAACTTGAACCAATGAATCCTTATGAAAGAAGAGTTATACATTCAACACTTCAAGAAGAGAAAGATATTGTTACATACAGTGAAGGTAATGATCCTTTTAGAAAAGTAGTAGTTGATTTAAAGAGATAAAATTGCTTATAAAGTATGCGAGTAAATTATAAAATTTGCTCGCTTTTTTTACAAGCTTAGAAGACTAATATAAATATATTAGAGACTAATATAAATATATTATAAAATAATATATTGTATACTTGAGATAATATTAAATATAATTAAAAAATAATCAATTTTTATGTACAAATCTAACAATATATTGTAGAATATATATTACCTTTAAAATAAATATAAGAAATAAAAAATTATATTTTATGTATAAATTAAAAAAATAAAGAAATAAGGTTGTTATTATGATGTACGATACAATTGCTGCTATTGCAACAAGTCTTGGAAACTCTGGAATAAATATAATAAGAATAAGTGGAGATGAAGCCTTAAACATAGCATCAGATATTTTTGTTGATAAAAATAATAAGAAAGTAAATAGTTTTAAGAATAGATATTTAAATTACGGTATGATAGTTGATAATGAAGGCAAAGTCTTAGATGAGGTTTTACTTTCATTTATGAAGAAACCTAATACTTTTACAAAAGAGGATGTTGTTGAAATTAATTGCCATGGTGGTGTATTATCAGCGAAAAAGATACTTGATTTGATTTTAACACATGACTGTAGAACAGCAGAAAGAGGAGAATTTACTAAAAGAGCATTTCTTAATGGGAGGATTGACTTAACTCAAGCAGAAGCTGTAATAGATATTATTAATGCTAAAACTGCTAGTGGCCACGAAATATCTGTTTCTCAACTTGAAGGCAGATTATCAAAACAAGTGAATGATTTGATTGACCATATAATACATCTTTTAGCAAATATAGAAGTAAATATTGATTTCCCTGAGTATGATGAAGATGAGCTTACAATTAATAAGATAAAAGAAGAAGCTTCTATGATGCTAAATAGTCTTGAAATGCTTATTAAAACAGCTGATACAGGGAAAATTTATAAAGAAGGCATAAAAACACTAATACTAGGAAAACCAAATGTTGGAAAATCATCATTGATGAACTTCCTTTTAAATGAAAATAGAGCTATTGTAACAGAAATACCTGGAACTACAAGAGATACAATAGAAGAATATGTTAATATAAATGGAATTCCACTCAATATAATTGATACTGCAGGAATAAGAAAAACTGAAGATACTGTTGAAAAAATTGGTGTAGAAAAAGCATTATCAAAAATTAATGAAGCAGATTTAATTATGATGGTTTTTGATGCGTCAAATGCCTTAGAAGAAGACGATATAGAAATAATTAGACGTATTAAAAATAAAAAAACAATATATCTAAAAAACAAAACAGACCTAGATGATAAGTTAAATTTAGCTGAATATAAAAGTATTGCTAACAATATTATTAATATTTCAGTATTAAGAAATGAAGGTCTTGAAAAAATTACAAATGCCATTCAAACTATGTTCTTTGAAGGAAGAATTGATATAGAAAATGATTTAATAATTAATAATGCAAGACAGAAAAATTTACTAATTAGTGCAGCTAATAATTTAAAGGAAGTATTAAAATCTATTGAAAATGGAATGAGTATTGACTTTATTGAAATAGATTTAAAAGCTTGTATGGAAAACTTAGGACTAATAGTTGGTAAAGCTGTTAGTGATGATTTAATTGATAAAATATTTAGTGATTTTTGCATTGGAAAATAGAAGGAAAACATAAAATGATACATTTAGAAGAATTAACTAAACATAAAAGTGAAATGAATAAAATTAAAGAATTTTTAGCAGCAAGCTATGATGTTATTGTCATAGGAGCTGGTCATGCTGGATGTGAAGCAGCTTTAGCGTGCGCTAGACTTAATATGAACACAATGATGATGACTATGAATCTTGATTCTATTGCTATGCTAGCGTGCAATCCATCTATAGGTGGTACAGGAAAAGGACATCTTGTTAAAGAAATAGATGCTTTAGGCGGAGAAATGGGAATTAATACTGATAAAACGATGATACAGTGTAAGATGCTGAATGTTTCTAAGGGTCCTGCAGTGCATTCTCTTAGAGCTCAAGCAGATAAAAATAACTATCATAGTGAAATGAAAAAAGTAATAGAAAATCAAGAAAGATTATACCTTTTACAAGCTGAAGCTATTGATATTAGAATAAATGAAGATAATAGTTTTAATGTTTATACTCAATATGGTGCATATTATCAAACAAAAGCAGTCATAGTAACAACAGGAACCTATCTAAAAGGAAAAATATATATAGGTGAATACAGCTTTGAATCAGGTCCCAGCGGTCTGTTTCCAGCAAACAAGTTAACAAGTGCATTAATTAATCTTGGTTTATCTATTAGAAGGTTTAAAACTGGAACACCTGCAAGAATAAGCTCCGATACAATTAATTTTAGTGTTATGGAAAAACAAGATGGAGATGAAAGAATTATACCATTTTCTTTCATGACAGATAAGCTTAATATAGAACAGATACCTTGCTACTTAACTTATACAAGTGAAAAAACAAAAGAGATTATTGAAAAAAACTTGGATAGATCACCACTATATACAGGAGTAATTGAAAGCGTTGGTGCTAGATACTGTCCATCAATTGAAGATAAGATTGTAAAATTTTCTGACAAAGAAAAGCATCAATTATTTATTGAGCCAGAAGGACTTAACACTAAAGAGATGTATATACAAGGTATGTCTTCAAGCTTGCCATTTGAGGTGCAGGCAGCAATGTATAAAACTATGATAGGACTTGAAAATGCTGAAATCATGAGACCTGCTTATGCCATTGAGTATGATTGTATAGATCCTACTCAGTTAAAGCCTAGTTTAGAATATAAGGAAGTAAAAAATCTCTTTTTCGCAGGTCAGATCAATGGAAGCTCAGGATATGAAGAAGCAGCAGCACAAGGTTTGATAGCAGGAATAAATGCAGCACTGTCCTTAAGAAATGATGAGCCTTTAATATTAGATAGATCAGAAGCTTATATTGGAGTTTTAATAGATGATTTAGTTACAAAGGGAACTAATGAGCCATATAGAATGATGACTTCAAGAGCTGAGTATAGACTAGTTTTAAGACAGGATAATGCTGATGAAAGATTAACTGAAAAGGGATATAAGATTGGTCTAGTAAGTGAAGAAAGATATAAAAGATATATTAATAAAAAGGAATTAGTTGCAAATGAATTAAAAAGACTTGAAACAACTAAGATTACACCAACTAAAGAAGTATCTGAATTCTTAGAAAACATGGCAACAGCCCCACTAACTAAACCAATAAGTTTATTAGAGCTTATAAGAAGACCAGAGATTACTTATAGAAATATATCTCAATTAGATAATGATAGAGTTGAGCTAAGCGAAGAAGTTATAAATTATGTTGAAACAGCAATAAAATATGAAGGTTATATTCAAAAACAACTAAAGCAAATTGAACAGTTCAAAAAGCTTGAGGATAGAAGAATACCTGAAGATATTGAGTATGAAAAAATAAGCGGACTTAGAATAGAAGCAAGACAAAAGTTATCAAAGATAAAACCTAATTCGATAGGTCAAGCATCTAGAATATCAGGAGTTTCACCTGCTGATATAAATGTTTTACTAATATATCTAGAACAGATTAAAAGAAAGAAATAGATTAAATTAATATAAACATATACAATTTATTGATGCCATCTTATAATTGTTGAGATAATGGCATAATGAGAGGATAAAATGCAAAATACAATTTTGAAATCAGGTTTTGAGAGCTTAAATCTTGATTATACAGAAGAGATTGAGAATAAATTTAATATATATAAAAATTTATTGCTTGAATGGAATAAAAAAATCAACATTACTAGAATAGAAAATGATGAGGAAATATATATAAAACATTATTTAGATAGTATTATACTATTAGATAACAAAAATAAAAGCGTTGAAAAATCAATCATTGATGTTGGAACTGGTGGCGGTTTTCCTGGATTACCACTTAAAATAGTCAATAATAATTTTAAACTAACGCTTTTAGACAGCTTAAGAAAAAGAATAGATTTTTTACAATTAGTAGTAAATGAGCTAAAACTAGAGGATGTTCAACTAATACATGGGAGAGCTGAAGACTTTGGACAAGATATAAAGTACAGAGAGAAGTTTGATATATGTGTATCTAGAGCAGTTGCACCACTAAATGTACTTTCAGAATTATGTCTGCCATTTGTTAAGCTTGGCGGATATTTCGCAGCTTATAAGAGTGAAAATATTTCCGAGGAAATAAGCGAATCAAATAATGCTATAAATAAATTAGGTGGAAAAATAGAAGATATAAAATTAATCAAAATTCCTAATTCAGATATAACAAGAAAGATTATAATCATTGAAAAAATAAGGATAACAGATAAAATATACCCAAGAAAAGCTGGTACTCCTGAAAAAAAACCTTTATTATAATAGAAAAATGATATAAAATATAAATAAAATAATTCCGCAAAAAGGGGATGTATAAAATGACTAATAAGGTAGTAAATATTGACATTAATCAAATTATATCTAATAAGAACCAACCAAGGAAAAGTTTTGATGATAAAGCTCTAGAAGAATTAAGTCAATCAATTAAGAGTTATGGTTTAATTCAACCAATAGTAGTAAGAAAGTTAGCAGACGAGCTATATGAGCTTGTAGCTGGTGAGAGAAGATTAAAGGCAACTAAACTTTTAGAGCATGAGACTATATCAGCTATTGTGATATCAGCTGGAGAAGAAGAATCGGCTGCGATGGCTCTTATTGAAAATCTTCAAAGAGAGAATCTTAATTTTTTTGAGGAAGCTTTAGCATTTGAAAAAATCATATATGATTTTAATATTACTCAACAACTTTTAGCAGAAAAGATAGGAAAAACACAGTCAACTGTAGCTAATAAATTGAGAATATTAAAATTGCCTCAAAGCGTAAGACAAGCTCTAATTGATAATAATTTAAGTGAAAGACACGCGAGAGCTCTTTTAAAGCTTTCTGATGAAAATTTAATGCTAGATATTATTGATAAGATAGTAAAAAGAGAGCTAAATGTTTCTGCAACAGAAAAACTTATCGAATCAATAGCTGAAAATATAAATCAAGAGAAGCTAAAAAACAAGCTATATATAAAGAACTTCATAAATTATAAAATATATGTAAACACAATAAGAAATGCATATAACGAAATATTAAAAACTGGTATAGATGCAAAGTTTGAAGAGCAAGAATCAGATGAATATATAGAGCTAAAGGTTCGAATACCAAAGAAAAGCTTGAAATAAATTTGAACTGTTTTTACAAAAGAAAGGGATGTGTGCTACATGACTAAGATAATAAGTGTGTTCAACCAAAAGGGTGGAGTTGGTAAAACAACAACTAATGTTAATCTTTGTGCGGCCTTAGCTGTTGAAGGAAAAAGAATATTGAGCATTGATATAGATCCACAAGCTAATTCAACAAGTGGATTTGGTATTGATAAAAATAGTTCAGAATTTACTATATATGATGTTTTAATAGATGGCTATGATATAAATAAAACAATTGTAAAAACTGAAATTGAAAATTTATTTGTAGTTCCAGCTAATATTCAACTTTGGGGAGCAGAAATAGAACTAGCAACATCAGTTGAAAGGGAAAAAACCTTAAGAGAGCATTTAAAAAAAATTAAAGAAGAGTTTGACTATATTATTATAGATTGTCCACCATCATTAGGCCTTTTATCATTAAATGCATTAACAGCATCAAATACAGTAATAATTCCGATACAGTGTGAATATTATTCATTGGAGGGAGTTGGACAACTAATAGAAACTATTAGATTAGTTAAAAGAACTCTTAATTCTGAACTTGATGTTGAAGGTGTTTTGTTGAATATGTATGATGGAAGAACAAACTTATCTATTCAGGTAGTAGAGGAAGTTAAAAAATACTTTAAAAATAAAGTATATAGAACAGTAATTCCAAGAAATATTAGATTAGCAGAAGCGCCTAGCTTTGGATTGCCAATTATTATATATGATGATAAATCTAAAGGTAGTGAAGCTTATAAAAAATTAGCTAAAGAATTTATAGATACTCAAAATATGCATTAATAATCAAATATAATTAGATTTGTTACGGAAAAGTTTAGAGCTTATTTGTCGGAGTACTTGAACTTTTCTTTTATCTGATGTATAATTAATTATTGTTTATATTTTAATAGAATTCACTTTATATGCAAAAGATAATGAAAGGAATGAGTTAAATGGCAAACCCAAGAAAGGCTTTAGGAAAAGGTCTGTCTGCATTAATACCAGACAATATAGAGCAAGATGAGCTTGACAAAATAAAAGAAATAGATATTAACTTGATATCCCCAAATATAAATCAGCCGAGGAAAAACTTTGAAAAAGACAAGCTAGAAGAATTATCAGAATCTATAAAGCGATATGGACTCATACAACCAATAATTGTAAGGAAGGAAGACAAAATTTACACAATTATTGCTGGAGAAAGAAGATGGAGAGCATCTAAGCTTGCTGGATTAACTAGCATTCCATGTATAGTTAGGGATATTGAAAATAAAAATGCATCAGAGCTTGCACTTATAGAAAACATTCAAAGAGAAGACCTTAATCCGATAGACGAAGCTAATGCCTATGATTATGTAATGGGAAGATATGCTTTAACTCAAGAAGAGCTTTCAGATGTTATTGGAAAAAGTAGAGTATATGTTACTAATATATTGAGATTATTGAGCTTAGATAATTATGTAAAAGATAAGATAATTACAAATGAAATTAGCCAAGGACATGCAAGAGCAATGATATCTTTAGATACAAAAGCTCAAATTGATCTTACAAATAGGATAATTAAAGAAAATCTAAATGTTAGAGATGTTGAAAAAATTGTTAAGGATATAAAAAACCCTAAAATCAAAAGGGTTATAGAAAAGGATAAATTTATTATAAATGTTGAAGAGGCATTGACAAGCAGATTATCTTCTAAGGTTAAAATAACTAACAAAAGAAATAAAGGAAAAATAGAAATAGAGTATAAAAACAATGATGATCTTAATAGATTGTTAAGTTTATTTGGAATTAATGAGGATTAAAACAAATTTTTACAAGTTACCATAATTTGAAATGTTTTGTCTGCCGATTAATAATTATAAATTTAGATTATTAAAAATTTAACAAAGTTTTTGGTTATTTATATATAATATTTCAGAAGTAGTAGTTATATATTATAAAATAAATAAGCATATAACTCAAATAAGTTATAGAGTTAGAATAAATTTAAAATAGTAATTTTAATTAACTTATAATGCAAAAAAATTAATTTTATTAATAATTATAAATTTTTTAATTATTCAATTGACAAACAATTAACATATTAATATAATTTCTATAGTATGACTTTTAACTAATAGAGGAGGTTTAAAAAGTGCAAACAGGATTTGATATTAAGGAGAATGAAAAGGGTTTTATAGAGCTAAAAAATTATTTAGATTCATTAAAAAACTCGCAAGGTATTTTAATGCAAGTTTTACACAAAGCTCAAAGTATCTTTGGATATTTACCAATTGAAGTACAAAAATTTGTATCTGAAGAACTAAATATACCATTGGCTGAAGTGTATGGAGTAGCAACATTCTATACACAATTTTCTATTGAACCAAAAGGAAAACATAAGATTGGAGTATGCTTAGGTACTGCATGTTATGTTAGAAATTCACAAGCTGTATTAGACAAGCTATCTGATACTTTAAAAATTAAAGTTGGCACAACTACAGAGGATGGATTATTTACTCTAGAAGCTACAAGATGCCTAGGTTGCTGTGGTTTAGCTCCAGTAATGATGATTGACGATGAAGTTTATGGAAAAGTTGATCCTAACAAAATTCCAGAAATAATTGCTTCATACGAATAGTAGTGAATTTATTTTAAAGAAAGGAAATAGTTCGATATGAAATCATTAGAAGAATTAAAGAAAATTAGAGAAGCTTCTTTAGCTAACATGGAAATGCGCAATACTGACAAAGATGTTAGAATAGTTGTAGGAATGGCTACTTGTGGAATTGCAGCAGGAGCAAGACCTGTATTAAATACTCTTATAGAAGAAATAGGAAAAAGAAATCTATTAAATGTACAAGTAGTACAAACTGGTTGTATTGGAATGTGTACATTTGAACCTATAGTTGAAGTTATCAAAGGCGACAGCGAAAAGGTAACTTATGTAAATGTGGATTCAGAAAAAGCTAAGAGAATAATAGCTGAACATATTGTTAATAACAAAATTATTAAAGAATACACTATCGGTTAATACAGGTAATGTAGAACTAACTTATTGGAGGTAAAAAATGACTATTTTTAGGTCACACGTATTAGTGTGTGGTGGTACAGGTTGTTCATCATCAAAGTCCATGCTAATTAAAAATAGATTTATAGAAAAAATAGTTGAAAAAGGACTTGATAAAGAAGTACAAGTTATATCAACTGGTTGCTTTGGACTTTGCGAGGAAGGACCGATTGTAATTGTATATCCTGAGGGAACTTTCTACGCAAAAATGACAATAGATAGAGTAGACGAGATAGTAGAAGAACACTTATTAAAGGGAAGAATAGTACAAAAGTATTTATTTGAAGAGACTTCTTCTCATGAAACAGTAAAATCATTAAATGAATTAGATTTTTATAAAAAACAAAAGAGAGTAGCACTTAAGAATTGTGGAGCTATTAATCCAGAAAATATTAATGAATATATAGCTAAAAAAGGATACATGGCATTAGGTAAAGCCTTAACAGAAATGAGTCCAGAAGATGTAATTAAAGTAGTTAAGGAATCAGGACTTAGAGGAAGAGGGGGCGGTGGATTCCCAACAGGAATGAAATGGTCATTTGCTGCACCTAATCAAGCTGATCAAAAATATGTTATCTGTAATGCAGACGAAGGAGACCCAGGTGCATTTATGGATAGATCAGTACTTGAAGGAGACCCTCATGCTGTACTAGAAGCTATGGCAATTGCTGGATATGCAATAGGAGCAACAAAAGGATTTATTTATGTTAGAGCAGAGTATCCTATAGCTGTTAGCAGACTTGAAATTGCAATTAGACAAGCAAAAGAAATTGGTTTGTTAGGTAAAAACATATTCAACTCAGGTTTTGATTTTGATATTGAAATCAGACTTGGAGCTGGAGCTTTCGTTTGTGGAGAAGAAACTGCACTTATGGCTTCTATTGAAGGTAAAAGAGGTATGTCAAGAAATAAACCTCCATTCCCTGCAAACAAAGGATTATGGGGCAAACCAACAATTATCAATAACGTTGAAACATTAGCTAATATTCCTCAAATAATATTAAAGGGTGCTGATTGGTTCAGAAGTATGGGATCTGAAAAATCACCTGGAACTAAGGTATTTGCTTTAGGTGGAAAAATTAACAACACTGGTCTTGTTGAAGTACCAATGGGTACATCATTAAGAGAGGTTATATATGATATAGGAGGAGGATGTCCAAACGGTAAGAAATTTAAAGCTGTTCAGACAGGAGGTCCTTCTGGTGGATGTATAACTGCAGATTATATAGATACAAAAATTGACTTTGATACATTAACTTCACTTGGATCTATGATGGGTTCTGGTGGAATGATTGTAATGGATGAAGACAACTGTATGGTTGATATAGCAAGATTCTTCCTTGAATTTACAGTTGATGAATCATGTGGAAAATGTACACCATGTCGTGAAGGTACAAAGAGAATGCTTGAAATTCTTGTTAGAATTACTGAAGGAAAAGGTACAATGGAAGACCTTGACAAACTTGAAGAGCTTGGAAACACAATTAAGGAAACATCATTGTGTGGACTTGGTCAAACTGCACCAAACCCAGTTCTATCAACTTTAAGATATTTCAGACATGAGTATGAAGCACACGTTAAAGAAAAAAGATGTCCAGCAGGAGTATGTTCAGCATTATCACAATACCACATTACAGATGCATGTAAGGGATGTACTAAGTGCGCAAGACAATGTCCAGTTGGTGCAATTGAAGGTAAAGTAAAAGAAGTTCATGTAATTAACCAAGAAAAATGCATCAAATGTGGTGCATGTATGGAAGCATGTGTATTCAAAGCTATAATAAAGAAATAGGAAGGTAGGTGTATATTATGGATAAAATTAAAATGACTATAAATGGCATAGAAGTAGAAGTGCCAAAAAATTATACAGTATTGATGGCTGCCAAAGAAGCTGGTATTGATATACCTACACTTTGTTATTTAAAGGATATTAATGAAGTAGCTGCTTGTAGAGTTTGTGTAGTAGAAGCTGATATCAAGGGAGTTCCAATGAGAAACTTACCTGCATCATGTGTACTTCAAGTACAAGATGGTATGAATGTTAGAACTAATACACAAAAAGTAAGACGTGCTGTAAAAACAAACGTAGAATTGATATTATCAAACCACAATAGAGAATGTCTAGTATGTAAGAGAAACGGAAGCTGTGAATTGCAAAAGCTTTGTGATGAGCTAGGTATTAAAGATATACCATATGAAGGAGCAAGATCAAATAAAACAGTAGATGATTTATCTGATTCAATAGTAAGAGATCCAAGTAAATGTATACTTTGTGGAAGATGCGTAAGCGTATGTAGAGATGTACAAGGAATTGGTGTATTAGATTTCACTAATAGAGGATTTGAAACAGAAGTTGCTCCTGCATTTAACTTCAGTATGAGAGACGTAAACTGTGTATACTGTGGACAATGTATCAATGCATGTCCAGTAGCAGCATTAAAAGAAAAATCTAATATTGATGATGTTTGGGCTGCTATAGATGATAAAGATAAATATGTTGTAGTTCAAACAGCTCCAGCTGTTAGAGCATCACTTGGAGAAGAATTTGGATTACCAGTAGGTTCAAGAGTAACAGGTAAAATGGTTGCTGCTCTTAAGAGACTTGGATTTGATAAGGTATTTGATACTGACTTCTCAGCTGACTTAACTATAATTGAAGAAGGCAATGAGTTATTAGACAGAGTTAAAAATGGTAAAACTTTACCTATGATAACTTCATGTTCACCAGGATGGGTTAGATTCTGTGAAATAAATTATCCAGAATTCTTGGATAATTTATCAACATGTAAATCTCCTCAACAAATGCTTGGTGCAATAGCTAAAACATACTATGCTGAAAAAATGGGAATAGATCCTAAAAAGATGGTAGTTGTATCAGTTATGCCATGTACTTCTAAGAAAACAGAAATAAAACGTCCAGAGATGGAAGTAGATGGTTTAAGAGATGTTGATATATCATTAACAACTAGAGAACTAGGAGATATGATTAAACAAGCAAGAGTTATGTTTAATGATTTACCTGAAGAAGAGTTTGATAGCGTGTTAGGTGAATACACAGGTGCTGGTGTTATATTCGGAGCAACTGGTGGAGTTATGGAAGCTGCTCTTAGAACAGTAGCAGACATTTTAACTGGTAAAGATTTAGAAAATATCGAATACGAAGCAGTTAGAGGTCTTGAAGGAGTAAAAGAAGCAACTGTAACATTACCAATAGACGGAAAAGATACAGAAATAAAGGTAGCTATAGCTCATGGTACTGCTAATGCTGCAAAAGTACTAGAATCAATTAAAAAAGGTGAAAAAGAATATCACTTTATTGAAGTAATGGCTTGCCCAGGTGGATGTGTTCACGGTGGTGGACAATCTCATGTTTCAGCAAAAGCAAGAATGACAGTAAATCCAAAACTTAAGAGAGCAAATGCTTTATATGATGAGGATAAGATAAGACCATTAAGAAAATCACATAAGAATCCACAAATTATTAAGTTATATGAAGATTTCTTAAAGGATGCAAATGGTCATTTAGCTCACAAATTACTTCATACTCATTATCATAAGAGAGAAGTATATAAAACAGAAAAATAAGATTAATAAAAAAGCTGGAATGGAAATTAAAATGGATCCTAAGTCAAGGACATTTTAAATCACCGTTCCAGCTTTTTTAAAATATTCATAAATTGCTAGAGTTTTATTATAAATATTATAAGTAATTTATATTTTTTGAAGTGAAAAAATTGAAGAGTTAAGAAGAAGTTCGTAGAAAATTAACATTCAAAAGAATTATGTGTTTATTAGCTATACTGATACTTATAATTGTAGTCAGTGTGGTTGTTTTATTTTATGAAGAGATAAAAATTATTAATTCTATAAAAAAGCTGGCAGCTGATAAACCCATATATTATATGGAGATTAATAGAGATTATCATTTTGAAGATTTTCTCAAATCAGGAGGAGCATCTTCAGATAAAGCTGTAGGAGCGTTTATTACAAAATATCTTATCAAATAATAACAATTAGTTATAGTAAAATATATGACTATGAAATAATGTTATAGCATAAATTATTGTGTATAAATTAGAATTAGATTATACTATCATAGGACTTATTTATTAATTAAGCATATAATGATAATAAAAACAGTTGTTATATATTTTAAAATCTTTTGAAATTTTGATATAATTAAGTGAGGTGAAGAATGAAGTTATTAACACTCTAATGCTTTAAGGCACCTCAAAGTTTTATAATGGAGGAAGCTATGATATATTTAGATAATGCTGCAACAACCTTTCCTAAACCGAAAGTAGTAATAAATAAAATGGTAGATTGTATGACAAGGTACTGCGCTAACCCAGGTAGAAGTAGTCACGCTATGGCTATAGAAGGAGCAAAGCTAATATATGAAACTAGAGAGCTAGTTGCACAGCTATTTAATTTTGATGATCCCTTGAGAGTAATATTCACATATAATGCTACTGACAGCTTAAATATGGCTATAAAAGGATTTTTACATGTGGGAGATCATGTTATAACAACATCTATGGAACATAACTCGGTATTAAGACCAATCCACCAGCTTAGAGCACAAGGGGTAGAAAACACTATTGTGCAATGCAATACTGAAGGATTAATTAATATAAATGATATAGAAATGGCTATTAGAAATAACACTAGGCTAATAGTTACAACTCATGTGTCAAATTTAACAGGATCTATATTTCCAATTAAAGAAATAGGAAAATTATGTAAAAAATACAATATAGTTTATTTAGTCGATGCTGCTCAAAGTGCAGGGGTGTTAGATATTGATATGAAAGAATGTAATATAGATATGTTGGCTGCGCCAGGACATAAAGGCTTATTAGGACCACAAGGAACAGGAGTACTTCTTGTAGGAAAAAATGTGGATCTAAGACCATTAAAAGAGGGTGGAACTGGAAGCGAATCTAGTAATTTAAATCAACCAAATTTCTATCCAGATAGACTTGAAAGTGGAACACCAAATTTACCAGGCATAGTTGGACTGAACGCGGGTATAAAATACATTTTAGACAAGGGCACGAAATCGATTTATAGCCACGAAAAAAATCTTCTAGACTTATTCATCGATGAGCTATCAAAGAACGCCAAAATCGAAATTTACGGGCCAAAGGATAAAAATCAAAGATGCTGTGTTTTGCCTCTCAATATTAAAGGAATAGATTCATCAGAATTAGCTTTCACTTTAGATAATCAATATAATATTGCCGTCAGACCAGGATTACATTGTGCTCCACTAGCACACAAGAGTATAAAAACAGAATCTATTGGAGCAATAAGATTAAGCGTTGGACCTTTTACTAAAAGACAAGAGGTAATCTATACAGTTAATGCCTTAAATGAAATTTCAAGAGGAAAATAAATTATATTTGAAAACGTGCATTCAAAAATATTTAGAGTGCACGTTTTGTTAATAGAGTGAAATTAATCTCGTTTTTTTAATTGCAATTTATTTCTAGTTATTATATAATTTACACATATATTAGAAGTGTAAATTTTTATTTATATCCAGACATTAAAGTAAAAACTGACAAAAGATTTATAGAGATTAAAAATAATTGTTTCACGTGAAACAATGTGGATTGAAAGGGGAAAAAATATGAGTTATGTAGACATTATAGTTATTATTTTTATTGGATTAATTATTTTTGAAGGTTTTAGAAAAGGCTTAGTTAAAATGCTCTTTGAGCTAGCTGGAATGATAATTGCTTTCTTTTTAAGTAAAAATTTAAGCTTTATAGTCGTAGATTTCCTTACTGATAAAACTAAGTTTTATAGTATGGTTAGAGACTTTTTTCAGACTAAAGCACAGTGGTTAACAGAATTTATCCAAAAGGGAACAACGGATGCTTTAGTAAAAATGCAAGAAGGTATTAAACTTCCTCAAGAGATGAAGTCTTTGTTGATGGAGTCATTTAAAACTGATGTTAGTCTAGGTAGTTTTGATGTTTTTGTTAATCAAATAACTGATTTTACAATTAAATCTATAGGTTTTGTTATAACATTTTTAGTAGTATACTCTTTATTGTTAATTTTAGTTAATTTATTAGATGCTTTCTTGAAACTTCCATTATTAAATCTATCTAATAAAATAGGTGGAGCAGTTGTTGGTTTTGGTAAATCAATAATAATTTTATATATAATTTTTGCGTTAGCTTCACCACTTATAGCTTTTGTAGCAGATAATAGTTTTGTAAAAGAAATCAATAAATCAGTATCCTCAGAAATTTTTTATAAAAACAATATAATCTTAAATTATTTATCCTATAAGGGTTTTTATGAAAATAATAAGGAAGAATAATGCTTAGATAATCAATTTAGAACATACATATTTTAAGAGGTGTTAGCATGAAGATGACACTCATGCTATATAATTTTGATGCCACTACTATGTCATAACATTGTTGTATTATGGTATAATGAGAGGATAATATGAGAATCAGAATTGCTAAAAAAGAGGATGCAAAGATAATATTAATATACGATAAACATATAGTTGAAAGTGAATTATATTCTTGTATATCATTAGGTAGAGTAATAATTGCTGAGTATGATAATAAGTTTATAGGATGGTTGCGTTGGAATCTGTTTTGGGACAACACTCCATTCATGAATATGCTTTATATAATTGAAGATTATCAGAATAAAGGATATGGAAAAAAACTTGTAATGTTTTGGGAAAATTTAATGAAGAAAAATAATTATAAGCTTGTGATGACATCCACTCTTTCTAATGAAAATGCTCAACATTTTTATCGAAAATTGAATTACATAGATTCAGGCTCGTTATTACTTAAGGGTGAACCTCTAGAAATAATTTTCACTAAGGAAATATAATAAGTATATGATTTATTTATTGAAGTCAAATTAAATTTATATGACCAAAGTGAGTAAGCTGCGCTTTTTATTTATATTAGACAAAGGAGTGAAAATGTTGTATCCAACAAGAAGTAAAGCAATAGATATTGTAATAGATGCTGAAAAGTTAAATCCTGGTTTATGGGTAAAACATTCATTTTTGGTAGCAGAATGTGCTGAGAAAATAGCCAAGGCATGCGAGTTGAATTCTGATAAAGCATATATTTTAGGATTGCTGCATGACATAGGCCGTAGGTTTGGAACATCTCATTTTGGTCATATTGTTGATGGATATAGATATATGTCAAGTTTAAATTATGATGAAGTTGCTCGTATATGCTTAACACATTCGTTTAACACACATTACATTGATGATTATATAGGTAATATTGATGTTAGTAAATCAGAGTTTAATGAATTCAAGGAAAAATTAGAAACAATAAAATTTGATGATTACGATAGACTTATTCAGCTATGTGATAGCTTATGTGGAACAGAAATAATGAACATGAAAGACAGAATGGACGATGTTAAAAAAAGGTATGGTAATTATCCTGAAAATAAAAGAGTTGCAAGCTTAGAGCTCAAATCATATTTTGAAAAGCTATCAAAGAAAATATCTATGCTATCGTTTCAAATAATGAGAAATTATGGGGATTGTAATATATATAGAGTTTTTTTAATTTATGTATTAAATTTAATTTTGAGTTAAAATAAAAATATTATAATTTAAAGGAGTAAAGTATATGGAATTAGTAAAACCAAGTAAAAAATATTACCAATCTTATATTGATGCTATAGAAGAATATAATCATAATAATATTGATACATATGACTTTTTAGATGTATACAAATATGATATATTTGAAAGAATGGAAAATCTACATACAGGAAATAATTTACCAGAGGGTTATGTTAAAGCAACATACTTTTGGTTAGTAGATGGCAATGAGTTTATTGGTGAAATATCTGTAAGACATAGTTTAACTGATTCATTGTTGAGGTATGGTGGAAATATAGGATACGGTATCAGATACTCACAATGGAACAAGGGATTAGGAACTATAATGCTATCAAAAGCTTTAGATTATGCAAGAGAAGTTTTAGGACTTAGTAAGGTTTTAATCACATGTAATGATAACAACTATGGATCTGCAAGAGTCATAGAAAAAAATGGCGGCAAATTACAAGATAAAATTGAAAATATAATAGATGGTGTTGAAATATTATCAAGAAGGTATTGGATTGAGATATAATTTTTCTGTATTTATTGAATTAAATATAGTACTGTTTCACGTGAAACAGAAAGAAATAAAATTGAAATACTAATATTTTCTTTACATTATTGTTGAATATAATAATGAAATTGGAGGATATTAAACTATGAAACAATTTCCAACACATATAGTTGCAGTAGATGGAATTATAGTAAATGAAAACGGATAGATACTTTTAGTTAAAGATAGGTATAAAGAAATCTACACGTTTCCTGGTGGGCAGGTCGAGGTAGGAGAAAATTTAATAGATGCCTTAACAAGAGAAGTAAGAGAAGAAACGGGAGTAGAGATAGAAGTCAATAAGTTAATATGTATTTCATCAAATACAGGTACTTATCAGGGACATAGTGGTTATGGGCTTGTACCTACTAAAGTGATGTTTGGATTTATTTGTAAGTATTTAAGCGGTGAACCATGTACCTCAAATGAAACCTCTGAATCAATATGGGTATCCAAAGATGAGGTGTTAAATTATATAAGAGATGCTCATTTAGTTGAAAGATATAAAGCATATTTAAATTTCCAAGCAGATGTTCAGTACTTAGAATATATAACAAGACCTGAATATAATTTAAAGTTAAAGAAATTGATATAGTAGCAACAAGTAGATTTGTTTATAGACATAAAATTCTTCCTAAAAAAGTCATTTAAGATTGAATATATTGCAAAACAAAACATGCAAACAAGATAAGATTTAAATAAAAAATTAATAAGAAAACAAATGATCCAAATAGGACTGAATAAAATTAAAAAATAAAATAATGCTAATTAAAATATAATGATTTAAAGAAAGGGTAAAATTATAAATGAAAACAATTGATGCAAGAAAGTTAAACTGTCCACAACCTTTAATAATGAGTAAAGACGCATTAGAGGCAGGAGAAAATGAGATTATAGTATTAGTAGATAATGAGACACCAAAATTAAATATTATAAAATATTGCAATAAAATGGGCTATAGTTCAGAAGCAACACAAAAGGAAGACCATATTGAGATCAAAGTAAAAAAGGTTATTTCTAATATGCCTAAAGAAAATTTAGACTCTAAAGAGTCTGATGATACTAATGAAGCTAAAATTACTATGAAGGAAGTAAATAATAAGAAAGTTTATTTTATTGGAACTAATTTATTAGGTTCAGGTTCTGAGGATTTAGGCAAGTTGTTAATGAAGGGCTTTTTATATACTATAACGCAGGTTAAACCATATCCAGAAGCTATGATATTTTTGAATAGTGGTGTTAAACTAACATGTGAAAATTCAGACTCAATAGATGATCTAAGCAAGCTATCGCAAGCTGGTACAAAAATTGTTTCATGTGGAACATGCTTAGATTTTTATCAGTTAAAGGATAAATTAAAGGTTGGAGAAGTTTCCAATATGTATGATATAGTAGAAATTATATCAGCTTCAAACAATGTAATGAGTATTTCATAACTTTAATATAACATATATTAAAAATATTTATAGTACTAGTTTTTTATGTTATAATAATAAATCTAATAGTTTATAAGTAAAGAGTGCGAAAGTAGGAAGTGATATAATGCCAATGCAATTAAATGTTGGAGATATTATAAAATTAAAAAAACCACATCCATGTGGCGGCTTTAATTGGGAAGTATTAAGAGTCGGTGCTGATTTTAGAATTAAATGTATTACCTGTGGCAGACAAGTTTGGCTACCACGAAGCGAGGTAGAAAGAAGAATAAAAGAGATAATTAGCTCTAATCAATGAGATGTAAAATCTAGAGATTTATTTTCTTACTAAAAATTGTAGCAATAATATATTACAATTAAAGGAAGCTTAATATGGAAATTAAAAAAATCGAAGGTATTGATTTTAAAAAGTTAATATGTGGTGATATCTTGAAGGGACTTCCTGATTGGTTTGGGATACCTGAAGCAATAGATGAATATATAGAGGAAAGTTCTAAGCTACCTTTTTTTGCATGCTATGATAACAACACAATAGTTGGTTTTTTAGCTATAAAGCAACACAATATATATTCTGCCGAAGTTTATGTTATGGGAATTAATGAAACATATCATAGAAAAGGTGTAGGAAGAAAACTTATAGAAGAATGTATAAGATGGTGTAAAGAAAATGATATAGAATTTTTACAAGTAAAGACCTTAGATGAATCACACCCGGATTTAAACTATGCTAAAACAAGAAAATTCTATGAAGCAATGGGATTTAAACCTCTAGAGTGTTTCTCCACATTGTGGGGTGAGTATAACCCTTGTCTTTTAATGATTATGAAAATATAGTTAAAAAATATGATTCTTTAGAAAATTAGTTTATATTTAAAAATTATTTTATATGAATAATATGATTACTAAAAGTTTTTAAGAGGTACATAAATGAAGTCTAAGTCTAAAAACAATATGTTTTTAAAAACAATATCTTCATGTGTAAAAACAAGATATGAAGATATGTTGCCTGATATTATGGAGACAAATAAGAATAATTTAAGCTCAACTAATGATATGGAAAGTTTAATATTTAAAGAGTTTAGAGTATCAGAGGATTTTGAAAAACTGTCTGGTGGTAGAGTCAGTAATGTTTACAAAATTAATCAAGAAGGTCAATATAAAGTTATAAAGTCTTCAACAGGTTTATATAGAATGGCTGAGTTAGAAAGAGAAGCACATGTTTTGAGATTTTTATTAAATAATGGATATGGACATATTGTTCCATATATAAATGATTTCAAAATGCTAGATAATTTTGCATATATAGTGGAAGAATACATAGAAGGTATAATTGTTAGAGAAAAACTTAGTGAAAATACAAGTATAGAACAAAGATTAAAAGTTTGGGAATGCGTAGGTCAATCTTTATCACAAATACATAAATTATGTCAAGGCAATGATATTAATGATAAGTGGATAAATGGACAATTAGAAATAGCAAGATTTAATATGGAAAATGATTTACTTGATTATGAAGAATTCCAAGAAGAAACTCCTGAAAGAATGCTTAGCTGGTTAATCTTAAACAAACCATCAGAAAATCAAATTTCTTTGATTCATGGAGATTTTAGAACGAAAAATATTATTATAAATAATGATATATACTATAAAATAATTGATTGGGGTTTTGTAGATATCGGTAGTCCTTTTTATGATTTAGCAATAATAGACTATTATTTTAGAGATAATTTAGATAGAGAAAGTTTTTATAAAGGGTATAATAAAAACAAATATAATAAAGAGATAATTGAATATTATGATAGACTTAGTAAGTTTATTAATATCTAATAAATGTAAAAAAACAAAGGAGATATATTATGGCAGATATAACATATGAAATAGTTGAGGAGTTAGGGGTTTTATCTAAAAATCCTAAGGATTGGACTAAGGAAATAAATCTTGTAAGCTGGAATGGATCAAATGCAAAATTTGATATAAGAGACTGGGCTCCTGGTCATGAAAAAATGGCAAAGGGTGTGACTTTGAGCAAGGATGAGATAATAAAACTAAGAGATATTTTAAACAATCTAGAATTTTAAGCAAATGTAATGATCCTAAATAATTATAAATAATTTTAACATAATTTACCACATAAAAATATATTGACAAAAAATATTTTGGGGTATATATTATATAAATATATATAACTGTGAAGGAGCTAAGTAAATAGATTTTTCTTAAAGAGAGCCTTTAATTGGTGGGAAAAGGTAGAAGGATTATTGAAATCTACTCTGGAGTTTCTGGTAAAGCCAGACGTGTAAAAGCGTTAATTTTTCAAGAGATTATAATATTATTAGTATATGTCTATTAAATTAGTATATATTTAATGTTTTATAATAATTAGGGTGGTACCGCGAGTTTAGCTCGTCTCTAAAGTTTATCTTTGGAGACGAGCTTTTTAATTATTATTAAGTATTAGCTAGTATAGTAAACTAGAAATTTGTCTAATAGGAAATATAATATTCTTATTAGAAGAAATACAATTTGCAATTTAAAGAAAGGATAGTGAGAAAAATGTTAGACATTAAAAGAATTAGAAAGAATCCACAGGAAGTAGAAGAGTTATTAAGAAGAAGAAATTCTGAATTGTCTTTAGATAAAGTTCTTGAGCTTGATAAAAAGAGGCGTGAAATCCTTGTACAGGTTGAAGAAATGAAGGCAAGACAAAATACAGAATCTAAGAAAATCCCTACACTAAAAAAAGAGGGAAAAGATGTAACAGAGTTAATGGAAAGGTTAAGATTACTATCAGAAGATATAAAGTTATTAGATGCTGATATAAAGCTTGTTGATGATGAAATTGAAGAAGCTCTAATGACAATACCAAACATGCCAAATCCAGACATTACAATAGGTAAATCTGATGCAGATAATAAGGAAATAAGGAAATGGGGAGAGCCTAGAAAGTTTGAGTTTGAAATAAAAGCTCACTGGGACTTAGGTGTTGATTTAGATATTTTAGATTTTGAAAGAGCTACAAAAATAACTGGCACTAGATTTACAATGTTTAAAGGTATTGGTGCTAGACTTGAAAGAGCAATTGCTCAATATATGCTAGATATGCATACTTTTGAGCATGGTTTTACAGAAATTATGCCACCTTATATGGTTAATACTGATAGTATGAGAGGAACAGGGCAACTACCTAAGTTTGAAGAAGATATGTTTAAACTTAATCAAAGAGATTACTATTTAATTCCTACTGCTGAAGTTCCAGTAACAAATATGTATAGGGATGAAGTAATTGATGAAAAAGATCTACCTCTGTTTTTAACTGCTTATACACCTTGCTTTAGAGCAGAAGCAGGATCTGCTGGACGTGACACTAGAGGACTTATTAGAAATCATCAGTTTAGTAAGGTTGAAATGGTTATGTACACTACACCTGAGGAGTCATATAAAAGACTTGAGGAGTTAACAGGATATGCAGAAAATATTTTAAAAGGTTTAGGGCTTCCATATAGAGTAGTTGAGCTATGTACAGGTGACATAGGATTTTCTTCAGCTAAAACTTATGATTTAGAGGTTTGGATGCCTAGTTATGGAAGATATGTTGAAATTTCATCATGCTCAAATTTTGAAGATTTCCAAGCAAGACGTGCAAATATCAAATTTAGAAATGACAATAAGAAACTAGAATTTGTACATACTTTGAATGGATCAGGTTTAGCAGTAGGAAGAACCTTTGCTGCTATACTTGAAAATTATCAGTTAGCTGATGGAACAGTAGAAATACCAAAGGCACTAAGACCATACTTGAGAAATATGGAAAAAATTGAATATTAGTTAAGATAAAAATAAAAACTAATCTAATTATTTATTGATTAGTTTTTATTTCTTCTATTAGTCCTTTTTCTTCCATCATCTTTATGTAAACCATTAACTCTTTACGTGAAGATACGTTTAGCTTCATATATATGCGTTTATTATGTGTTTTGATTGTGTTGATGGATAAACACAAAATATTAGCTATTTCTTTTGCTGTATGGTCCTTTAAATACAAGTTAAAAACAGCTTTTTCAGCCATTGAAAGTGTTTCTATATTATTAAGAAAATCATTAAATAGTGATGTATTAGTTTCAATGTTTTCCTTATTTGTATTAATAATTTTTGTTTGTTTTTCGTTACCATCATGCTTAGCTAAAAATTCTATTAAATCATTAATTTCTGTAATATTGCACTTTGGCACATTTATAGGATCAACAGTTTTTAATAATCCAAGAGTATTTTTTAATGGTTGTACTTGTTTCTTACTTATATAATATATTATTATAATACTAATAATTAATAGTATCCCGAAGTATTGTATAAATGCCATATGTCGATTTAAAAACATTACTCTAAAGCTTTTTTCTGGCATTACTACTGATATTGCATACTTATCATCTTTATATATGGAATCACTTGAATAGAGAGATACTTCCTTGTGAAGTCCAAGATAGCAATTCTTTTCACTAGTTTCTTTGTAAATATTTAATCTATTTTTATTATTAGTAATTACAAGATTGCTTTTAGTAAATTTCATTGAATCCTGATCTACATTATCTCCAATTAAAGCTGAGCTTAAATCTAATGTATTACCATCAATTTTTGAAAAAATACTAATTATATCAGTATAATAAGTATTGCTACTTAAGTAAGTATCTTTAAAAAGTATAGAGTTTAATTCAAAACCACATATACCAAACACAGTATTATCCTTTGATATTAAAGGAACTATACAAAGTATAATCTCAGGATCTTCATTATTAAGAGGCGTTGCTTTTTTCCAATAAAATGATTTAGAAAGATCTAATTTATATTTTGCAGTATTTTCAATTATGTCATAAGAAATTGGAATATACTTGCTATCGATTTCTGATTTCCACTGAGTTGATATGTCTATTTTATTTTTTATTGCTATTTTTTTAGGTCCATATAGTAATTGTAAATTTTTGTATTTACTATCTATTATATTAGTATTAACATCTCTTATATACATTCCATAATTCGAGAACTCCGCGTTTTTATTTATATCTGCATTAAGAATCAAAAAGATTCCACTTGCTCTTGTCTCTTGTAGTCTGGAAGATAATATATTAAATTGTTCACTTAATAACTTTTCTATATGAACTGTGTCATCTAAATAGTTATGAACATTGATATCTAAAGTAGTCATACTATTCTCTAAGCTTATTGATAAAGACTTTGATAACTCAATTCCATGCATAGAAATATTTGAAAAATCATTATATATATTATTTGATATATGATTAATCTCTGACTCTAGTACTGCTTTCAGATGATTTTTTTCACTCCTAAAGAAACCAGTTATTATGAGAATAATTAGTACACCAGATAAAATAAAGAGATTTAAGAAGAGTAGATAAATAAATAATCTTTGTTGCATTGATAGACAAACATATCTATTTTCTTTATGAGTTTCAACTTTATTGTCATGCTTAAAATCACACTTCATTTTGCTCTATAACTCCTCTCAATATTATTAAATAGAATTAATATATAATAGTTAATTTTTAGTATTATATTATCATAAATATCAATAATACTCAATACTCCATAAATATAGAGTGTAAAAATTACTAATTATAATTAGTTAAACAATATAAAATCATCCTGTAGGTGATTACAAAATAAATAATTAGTTATATAATGATGAAGTAAACATCACGTTATGTGAAATCAATTAAATTATGGAGGTATGAAATGAAGTTTTGTGGAAATTGTGGAAACATGCTAGATGATAAGGTTAAGTTTTGTCCAAAATGTGGAGAAGTGATGAGTGATATTTCTAATGAAAGCAATTCAAATTCTTCTCAAAATAATGGTTCTATTGCTAATGGTACAGCTACTAATTATGAAACAGAAGTTGATCAAAAAGATGCAGAAGATAATAAAATAATGGGTGTTTTAGCTTATATTTTGTTCCTTATACCTTTAATTGTTGGTCCGAAGGACTCAAAATTTGTCAAATACCATACGAATCAAGGCTTAATTCTATTTATTTTAACTATTGCCTGGGTAATAATTGAAAGAATTTTGTCGTCTATAATGGTAGTAATATTTTTCAGAATAACTTTTATATGGGCTCTTATAAGTGTTGTTTTATGGGTTCTATCTTTAGTAAAATATGTATTTGCTGTGCTTGCTATAATAGGGATAATAAATGTTATAAATAGAACAAAAAAACCATTACCTGTAATTGGCGGAATTCAGATTTTAAAATAGTTTAAGTTATTAGTTTCTCAATAGTTAAAATTATTTCATTTATATAACTAACTATGAGCTTATAAAGGTGGAATGAAAGTGATAACAGACTTTAAACCTAAAACTTACATAATACGAAGCATTAAAGAGTACCAAATCACATTTTTTTGTGATTTGTGCTCAAATAGCTATACTACAAAATTAATATCTATAAGTAATGAACTTGATGCATTAGAAGTAGCAAAAAATGAAGCTAGAATACATTTTAATAATTGTAAAAATTGCAATAGCTGGGTATGTGATGAGCATTATAATGAATTTAGGATGATGTGTACTAATTGTGCACCAAGACTTTGTCCTAATTGTGGTTCAAAATTAGAAAAAAAGCATCAATTTTGTACAAAATGTGGATCTGCTATTCAGTAAAAGTACAACTTTTTTTAGATAAATATCCCTCGTTTAAAAACAAAAGAACTCTTTAAAATACATAAAATATTTTGAAGAGTTCTTTTGTTCATATATTTTACAAATAATTTATTATTTAGTTAATGATTTTTGTAATAATATATTATATAATATAAAGTATTGAAATTTAACAAATAGAAATCGATTTATGGAGGGACAAATGACGAAAAAATTTAGTAGAGTTATTTCTATATTGATTATCTTTATAATGATAATTTCATCATTTACAACTATTTATGCTGAAGAGCTTGATGGTATAAATAATGGAATACATGGAGCATTACTTGGTGATTTGGAGACAGGAGAAATCTTATATGAATTTAACATAGACGAAGCATTGCCATTAGCAAGTATTAGTAAATTAGTAGTATATTCTATACTAATGGATAAGATTACAGAGGGTACAATTAAGTATGATGATGAAATAACAATTACAGAGAATGCTGCTAGTACACAAGGAAGTAAATTTGGAGTTAAAGCAGGAGAGAAAATCAAAGTTTCTATGATGATAGATGCTTTGCTCATAATTTCTGGAAATGATGTTACTACCGCAATTGCGGAACATATAGCTGGTACTGAGGAAGAATTTGTTAAGCTAATGTATGAGAAAACTAAATCCTTAGGTTTAAACTCAGCACATTTTATAAACTCACATGGTTATCCATTAGATGATATTGAAACTGACCAAAATTATATGAGTATCAAGGATTTATATGCATTTGTAAGATATTTGATAAACACATATCCACAAGTATTAGAAATCACTAAAAAAACTGAACTTATAGTACCCGAAAGAAACTTCAATAAGAAATCTACAAATCCTTTGTTTGGTGGAGAGATGGATGGAGTTGATGGGCTTAAAACTGGATATACTGATAAAGCAGGAATATGCTTAGTATCAACAATGCCAATTAAAGCAAAGGACCAAAATACAAAGGATTTTAGAATTATAGCAATTGTAATGGGTGCTCAAACTCATCCAGATAGAATTGAAAAATCTAAGAAATTGCTTGAGTATGGAAGAGATAATTATTTAAATCACATTTTATCTAATAAAGAAGAAGTACAGGATAAAATTTATATAAATAATGCAAAAATCCAAGAAGTTAATGTATATGCGAAGGAAGACTACAATAAACTTATAAAGACTGGGAAAAATTTTAGAGTAGATAAATCAATTAATGCAGAAATAAAAGCACCTCTTTCAAGTGGTTCTAAGGTAGGAGAAATAAATTATTTTATTGGTGACGAGAAGATAAAAACAATAGATTTAGTAATAAGAGAAGATGTGCAAAAAGCAAATTTTTTTGTAATGATTGGAAGATTTTTTCAAAACCTATTTAAGAGCTTATTTAAGTAATATTATACGAAAAATGAAAATACCTTAATAAATTAATAATGATTTATTAAGGTATTTTTTTATACTAGTTATTATATTTAATTCACTTTGTTCTTACTCTAGTGTTATTGATCTATTGGTGAAGATGAGTGGACTCGAACCACCGACCCCTTGCATGTCAAGCAAGTACTCTAACCAGCTGAGCTACACCTTCATATATATTATATTTTAGCATAATATATTGATAATTACTATATTTTTGCTTAAGAAAATAAATAATATTGACAAATGCTAATTTTTATTGTAAAATCAATCTTGTTATAAAATGCATCCGTAGCTCAGAAGGATAGAGCAGCGCCCTCCTAAGGCGTGTTTGCGGGGGTTCGATTCCTCTCGGGTGCACCAATTTAAATATAAGAAGCTCCTTCGTTTATTCAAAGGAGCTTCTTATATTTTTATATAGTATTCTATATTTACCTTTTTATTGTTGTTCATAAGTTTACTAGTAGCTTCATTTATTAGATTGTATTATAGTTAATGCTTGCAACTGTCTTCCCCATGAGTACAACTATGATTTGAGTGATCTCCACAATCATCATGATTATCTCCATGATGATTGCAGGTAGCTTCTGTATTGAATTGTAAAGTTCCTGCAAGTAGTGCTTCAACAGCTTCTCTTGTATCCCCGGTTACACCAGCATAGAGCTTTATATTTGCTTCTGCTAAAGCTCTTTTTGCTCCTCCTCCGATTCCTCCGCAAATTAGACTATCAATTTTGATTTTCTTAAGTATATCAGCAAGTGCACCATGACCACTGCCATTTGTATTTACTGTTGTAACTATTTTTATTTCACCGTTCTCTACATCATATACTTCAAAACGTTCAGTATGACCAAAGTGTTGAAAAATCTGACTATTTTCATATGTTACCGCAATTCTCATAAAAAATTCCTCTCTTTCAAATAATATTTAGCATAGCTATAGTTATAAACCTGTTAGTTAATGTCATATGCCATTAAATAAATAATACAGGAATTATTGACATATGTCAATAACTATTTTTAAAAATATACAATATTTTAAAAATATTTCTTGATTTTATATCAATTTTGGAATAAAGTATCTATGCGAAACATATAATTTTAAGAAGTATTATGGAGGGTCTAGGAAAAGGTTATGAATATTGAAAATTCAAGTGTTGAATATGCAAATAAGAAGTCGGATTTGTTAGGGGATGTTTGCATAGCTTCTCAGGAGGATTTTGTTGGTATGTCAATTAATAATGTAAATATTGACTCAAAAAACAGAGCAGCTTGGGTAGAGATAGATACAAATAAAGCAATATACAATTTTGAACAAATTAAAAAGCGAGTAAAAAAAATAAATGAATCTGTAAAAATATGTGCTGTTGTTAAAGCAAACAGCTATGGAATGGGTGCTGTTGAGATATCAAAATTATATGTTAAATCAGGTGTTGACATGCTTGCAGTTGCTACATTTGCAGAAGCTCTAGAGCTAAGATGCGCTTTTAAAGAACATGATATTTTAATACTTGGTTATACTCCAGACATAGCATTTAGAGATGCTTTAATTAACAATATAATTTTAACAATTTATACATATGAACAGGCTTTAAGTTTAAATAAAGTTGCAAATGAGTTAGGGATAAAAGCTAGAATACATATAAAAGTTGAAACAGGTATGAATAGATTAGGATTTATTACTACTCCTGAAAACGCTGACATTATTAAATCTATTTCTGAGCTTGGCTATATAGAAATAGAAGGTATATATACACATTTTGCTTGTTCTGATGAAAAGGATAAGTCTATGTCACATATGCAAATGAAAGCTTTTCAATATTTTATAGATTTGTTAAAACAAAGGAATGTAGATATACTAATAAAGCATGCTGCTAATAGTGCAGCTATAATAGACTTACCTGAATATCATTTTGATATGGTTAGAGCTGGCATTGCACTACTTGGTTTTTACCCATCAGATGAAGTAAACAAGGAAAATTTGAGAATTGAACCTTGCATAACATTAAAGGCAAAGCTTGTTAATGTAAAAAAAGTTCCAGAAAATACTGGAATAAGCTACAATCATACTTGTAAAACAAAAAAAGCATCTGTAATAGGAACAGTTCCTCTTGGATATGCTGATGGTTTTTCAAGAAGTTTATCAAATAGCTTTTATGTCATGGTTAAAGGGAAAAAATGCTTGCTTTTAGGAAGAATTTGCATGGATCAGTTCATGGTAGATTTATCAAATGTTGAAAATCCTCAGATTGGTGATGAGGTCATAATTTATGGTAATGGTCATGATGGAGCCTTATCAGTTGATGATGTAGCTAGAATGAGAAGTACTATTTCATATGAAATCGCTTCTACATTATCTTTTAGATTGCCAAGAAAATATATTTAGTGTATAATATATTAGAGTGAAAAAAATATCACAGTGTAGATTTTTAAATTACACTGTAGAAAAGTTCTATAATTTTTAATACAATAAAATACTTATTAAATAGTTAGCTAAATGTATTTTATCTAATTATATCAAGCCTATAAATGGTTATTTACTAAGATTAAAAAGCAGAGGAGAAAACAAATGAATTTAGATTTAATCAAAGAATTCGATAGTGAGCTTTACAGCGCTATGATGGAAGAAAAGGAAAGACAAGAAACAAATATTGAGCTTATTGCTTCTGAAAACTTTGTTTCAGAAAGAGTAATGCAAGCAGCAGGAAGTCATTTAACTAATAAGTATGCTGAAGGATATCCTGGAAAAAGATATTATGGTGGTTGCGAGTTTGTTGATAAAGTAGAAAACTTAGCAATTGACAGATTGAAAAAATTATTCAATGCAGACCATGCAAATGTTCAACCTCACTCAGGCTCAAATGCTAACTTCGGAGTATATTTCTCAATCTTAATGCCTGGAGATAAAATTCTTGGTATGGACTTATCACATGGTGGACATTTAACACACGGATCACCTGTTAACATGTCAGGAAAATATTTTGATGTTAAATTTTATGGAGTAAATAAAGAAACTGAAAGAATTGACTATGATCAAGTTAGAGCTATAGCTAAAAAGGAACAACCAAAATTGATTGTTGCTGGAGCTAGTGCTTATCCAAGAGCAATTGACTTTAAAGCATTTAGAAGTATCGCTGATGAAGTTGGAGCTTATTTCATGGTAGATATGGCTCACATTGCTGGTCTTGTAGCAGCTGGCTTACATGCTAACCCAATGGAATATGCTGATTTTGTTACAACAACTACACACAAAACACTAAGAGGACCAAGAGGTGGAGCTATACTTTGTAAAGCAGAATTCGCTAAACAAGTTGATAAGGCAATATTCCCTGGAATTCAAGGTGGACCACTTGAACACATTATAGCAGCAAAAGCAGTATGCTTTGAAGAAGCTTTAAGACCAGAATTTAAAGAATATCAAAAGGCAGTTATAGATAATGCTCAAACATTATCACATGCATTGATAGAAAAAGGATTTAGATTGGTTTCTGGTGGTACTGATAATCATTTAATGCTATTAGATTTAAGAAACAAGGATATAACAGGAAAGGATGCAGAAAAGCTTCTTGATGAAATTCATATAACTACAAACAAGAACACTATTCCTTTTGATCCTCAATCACCATTTATTACAAGTGGTTTAAGAATTGGAACTCCTGCAATAACTACAAGAGGTATGAAGAAAGCAGAGATAATTGAATTAGCTGACATTATGGATTTAGCTCTTAGTAGAAAAGCTGACTTGTCTGTTTTAAAAGGCAGAGTGCTTGAATTAACAAAGAAATTTAATAAATAACATAAAAATAAATCCCTGAATTGTTATAATTACAGTTCAGGGATTTTATTTTTACTTATTAGAATTTATATATGTATTTCCTTTAAATTAAGCTATTTTACTTTAGCTACTAAACTTCTTCAACATTATAATCTGATTCCTCATTATTATCTGACTCATCATTATTATCTGACTCATCAGAATAATTATCTTCATTATCATTATTTGCATAAGTATTGCTTCTATAAATTGAATCACTAGTGTTTAGTTTGAACTGATCAATTAATGATTTCATGGCAGAAGCTTGTCCGCTTAGTTCTTCACTTGCTGCAGCACTTTCTTCAGATGTAGCTGAGTTTGTATGAACTACTGCTGAAATCTGTTCAACACTTTCAGAAATTTGAACAATATTTGTTGCTTGTTGATTTGATGATGCTGCTATTTTTTCAACAATTTGTACTATTTGTTCAGAAACCTTAGCAACTTCACCGAATGCTTTATTTGTATTTTTTGCTAATTTCTCTCCATGTGCTACAGAATCTAAAGAATTCTCAATCAACTCAGCAGTGTTTTTAGCAGCTTCAGCAGATTTTTGTGCTAGGTTACGAACTTCATCTGCAACTACAGCAAAGCCTTTTCCAGCTGTGCCTGCACGTGCTGCTTCAACTGCAGCATTTAAAGCTAATATATTTGTTTGGAAAGCAATGTCATCAATAGCTTTAATAATCTTTTGAATATTCTCAGATGATACTGCTATATCCTTAATTGCTTGCATCATTTGTGTCATTTCATTTTGGCTCTTTGAAACTACCTTTCCAGCTTGTTTTCCTAATTCATCTGCGTTTTTAGAAAACTCTGCTGTTTGTCCAATTTGCTTAGTTATTTCATCTATGTTTAAAGATAATTCTTGAATACTACCGGCTTGTTGAGCTGAGCCCTGAGCTAAAGATTGAGAGCCCATTGCAACTTGATCCGCTCCTGCTCCAACCTGTTTGGAAGCTACATCTAACTCAAGTAATGTATTGCTCATGTCATATCTAAAGTTATTAATTGAATTTTGAATATTAGCAAAATCTCCAAGGAAAGTAACTGGGATTTCAGCGGTGAAGTCACCTTTTGCTAATTCTGACATTATATCATCTATTGCTCCAACATATTTAGATATTTCATTGAAGCTAAAATTAATATTTTCAGTAAGCTCTCCGAACTCATTTTTAGCATCATAGTCAACACTTGTGTTTAAATTTCCTTTTGCTAATTCTGTAATAGCATCTTTGATTTTATTTGTTGCTCCTGTAATTTCTTTTGTTGCTCTAGTTGCAGAAAGAATACTCATTATAAGTACTAGTATGAAAACAGCAACTAGAATTATTATAAATGTATTAATTAATGTGCTTGTATTTCGCTTAGCATTCTCACTTTGTAATGCTGTTGATTTTTGAATAGAAGTTGCAATATCTGTTACATCCTTTAAAGCAAGAACGGAATCTTCTAGAACCATTGATTTTGCTGCTTGTCTGTTATTTCCTTCAACCTGCACAATAGCATCATCTCCTATTAGAAACCAATTATTGAGTGCAGTTTCATATTTAGCATATAATCCATCTTCTTCACCATAGTATTCTTTAATAATCTTTAGCTGTGATTTTATATTGTTAAAAGCTGTATTTATTTTATCTTTAAATAAAAAGGATTCTTCCCTAACATTTGATAGAATCATATCACTTAAATTACGAGCAGCTATGTTTGTTTCTGTTATTGAAACTGTTACAGCATTTTCAGCTACTAATATACGATTCGTTAAGTCATTTACAGAGTTTCTTGTGCTAATTAAACCTACTATACTTACAGCAATAATTATTGTAGTCAATATAATTAGTATTGTAAATATTGTTGTTAAGTATTGCTTTATCTTCATTTTTTTAAACATAATTAATCCCTCCCTGGATCTTTAATCTATTATATTTACATCAGCTATCAAGCTACTATAATTATTTGCTTTCTGATGTTTCTATTTTAATTCAAATATATTAACTATAAATATATATTTTATTTATAATTAATATATATAAATACAAATAAATTAATAAAATGACGAATCTTAGTATGTGAATATAATTATAATAAAAACTTATCAAAAAATCAACATAATTATAATTTTAACATTAATAATTTCACTGTGCTAATTATAATTTTTTGGGTATAATTTATAAAGTATAAAATAATAAATTATTTTATACTTAATTAGGATTATAAAACAATATTTATCTTTACAAAAGCTTTAAAATCTAATAATATAGCTATTATAGAGATGGAAAGGAATATAATTAGAATGAAAAAAGTTAATAGTATCTTTGATGTTTTAGGACCAATTATGATAGGACCTTCAAGCTCACATACTGCAGGTGCAGCAAGACTCGCAAAAATTGCTAGAGATATTTGTGAAGAAAAAATTAATAAGGTCAAATTTTATTTACATGGTTCCTTTGCTAGAACTTACAAGGGACATGGAACTGATAGAGCTTTAGTAGCAGGTATTTTAGGCTATGAACCCGATGATGAAAGACTTAGAAATTCATTGCAAATAGCTGATGCAGAGGATTTACAATATGAGTTTATTCCTGCTGATTTAGGTTTGGTTCATCCAAATACAGTTAAATTTGAGCTTGAGGATGTAAAAGGAAACATAACATATGTTATAGGCTCTTCTGTTGGAGGTGGAGCTGTTATTATAACAAAAATAAATGATTTTGATGTAGATTTTACTGGTGATTATGATACCATTGTAACTAGACATATTGACAAGAGGGGTATTATAAGCGAGGTATCTGGCATTCTTGCACATAATAGAATAAATATAGCAAATATGAAGGTCTTAAGAAATTCAGGTTCAAAGGATGCATCTATGGTTATTGAGGTGGATAGCTCTCCTGGCAAAGATGTTATTGATATGATAAAAGAGATTGAAATGATGAAATCTGTAATTGAAATAAAAAAGCAAGGAGCAAAATAAAGAAAGGATTGTAATTTAATGTATAATAATGCAAAGGAACTATTAAAGGAATGTAATAGCAACAATCTTCCGATATCAGAAGTAGTATTAATAGATGAAATGAGTTCAACAGGCTCAAGTAGAGAAGAAATAATATTAAGAATGCATAATGTTCTTGATGTAATGAAAAAATCAATTAGCGATATGGATTCAAAGGAAACTATGGGTGGAATTATTGGTGGAGAAGCTCAGAAATTAGATAAATATGTTAATAGTAAAAAAACAATTTGTGGTGATTCAATTAATAGAGCAATGATTCGTGCTTTAGCTGCTGCTCAACACAATGCTTCTATGGGTAGGATTTGTGCAGCTCCTACAGCTGGCTCAAGTGGGATAATTCCAGCTTCAATTGTTACTGGAGCTGAAGAGCTGGGATGTTCAGATGATGTGATAATAAGAGGGCTTTTGACAGCTTCTGGTATAGGTAAGATAATAATACAAAATGCAACCGTCTCAGGCGCTGAGGGAGGATGCCAAGCTGAATGTGGTTCAGCAGCTGCTATGGCTGCAGCTGGACTAGTCGAAATGGCAGGAGGAAACCCTGAAATGTCTTTAGCAGCTGCTGCAATTGCATTGAAAAATGTAATGGGACTTATTTGCGATCCAATAGCTGGACTAGTAGAATCTCCATGCTCTAAAAGGAATTCTTCTGGCTCAGTTAATGCAATGACTTCTGCAGAACTTGCTTTGTCAGGAATTGTAAGTGTTGTTGACTTTGATGAAACAGTAGAAGCAATGTATAATGTTGGGAGAATGATGCATCCAAATCTTAGAGAAACAGCATTAGGTGGGATTGCAATAACAGAAACAGGAATCAAGTTATCAGAGAAAGTTCACAGTAATCAAAAATAAATTAATACAATATTATAACTATTAAAATAATTAACATTAGAAAGGTACATTTATATGAACAGTTTAAATTTTGCAAAAGAGACAATGTATAATGAAAATCAGAAGATTGTTATAGTGAATGATAACAAAATAATTTACAAAGATGATGGTTTTGGAATAAAACCTTTATATTTAGCATATATGAAAGTTAAGGGGCAAATGAAAGGAGCTTCTTGTTCAGATAGAGTAATAGGAAAAGCTGCTGCATGGATATATAGAGAAGCAGATATTAAAGAACTATACTGTGAAGTAATTACTACGAGAGCAAAAAATTTACTAATTGATAATGGTATAAAGCTAGTTTTTGTAGAAGAAGTTGAGTATGTAGAAAACAGAGAAAAGACAGGAATGTGTCCAGTTGAAACCCTCGCTAAGGATGAAGATGATTTTAACAATTTATTAGTAAATATTGAAAAATTTTTAGTTGAAAAGGGCTTATTATAATGGCAAAAAATTCACAAAAGGAGAAAAATTCTTATGAAGAAAATTAAGCTTAATTCATATGCAAAATTAAATCTTTTTTTGGACGTTTTAAACAAAAGAGAAGATGGATATCACAATATAAAATCAGTTATGCAAAGAGTTAGCCTATATGATAAGTTAGATATTTCTGAGACTGCTTCCGGAATAGAGTTAAGCTGTAATGTACCTAAAATACCACTTGATGAAAAGAACACTTGCTATACTGCTGCTTTATTAATTAAAGAAAAATTTAAAATAGATACAGGTGTAAAAATTGAAATTAATAAAACAATACCATCCGAAGCAGGACTTGCAGGCGGAAGCTCTAATGCAGCTGCAGTTATACTAGCACTTAACAAGCTGTGGGATTTGGGTATGACAGCTGATGAAATGAAAGAGATAGGTCTCAAAGTTGGAGCAGATTTAGCATTTTGTCTTAAGGGAGGAACATGTCTGTGTGAGGGCTTAGGTGACATAATCACAGAATTAAATCCATTTATTTGGGATAATATACTTATTATTAAGCCAGATTTTAGCATTTCAACACCATTGGCATATAAGACACTGACAGAAGATGACCATAATAAATACATAGATAATAAAATTTTAAGCTATATTAGTAGTAATAATTATTATAAGACCTGTCTATCATTAGCTAATACTCTTGAAATTGCTGCCTTTAAATTACATCCAGAAATACAGCTTATTAAGAAAGAGCTCATTAATACAGGAGCAATTTCTTCATTGATGACAGGTAGCGGATCAGCAGTTTTTGCATGTTTTATGGATAAATCTTCAATTACAAAAGCATATAATATTTTATTAAAAAAATATAATAGAATATTTATATGCAAAACGGTAAATAAATAGATATAAAGAAAAACAAAAGGAGGATTCGCTGTATGGGAGAAGTCACATTTCCAGTAGCATTTTTTGCAGGTATAACTTCTTTTTTTTCACCCTGCATACTTCCGTTGATACCAGCGTATATTGCTTATATAGCTGGTGTATCAATTGATGATAATACAAGAAAAGGAAGATTTTTAATATTTACAAGAACAATAGGATTTATTATTGGATTTACAATAATATTTATGATTTTAGGAGGAGCAGTTTCTGCTCTAGGAGGTTTTATTTCGAAAAATATGAAAACCTTCAGGTTTATAAGTGGAGCAATAATAATTATTTTAGGTTTAAATATGTTAGGTTTATTTAAATTTAAAATGTTTAATTTTACATCTAATATGAGGACTCCAAAAACTAAAGGATTTATAGGCTCTGTTTTAATGGGAATGTCATTGTCAATTGGTTGGACTCCTTGTATAGGTACAGTTCTAGCTTCTATATTATTTATGGCAGCGGGTCAAGCAAGTCTTAGTCAAGGTATAACTTTGCTTTTTGTCTATTCTCTTGGCTTTGCAATACCATTTATAATTGTTTCGTTTATTCTAAAATTATTTGATAAAAATATGCCAAAATTTGAAAAAGCAAGTTTTTACATCAATAAGATAGGTGGAGTTATAATTATTATTGTGGGTGTTTTGATTATGCTTGATAAATTAATAATTTTTAATAGTTTAATATAAAATTTTATAAGGAGAGGTATATAATGAAGAAAATTATTGTATTATTATTGATTACAGCAATGATTTTTGTGAGTGCATGTACAAAGGATAATGGAAAGTTACCAAATGCAGTAGAAGGTGCATCTGATAATATAGATAGTGAGAATAAAGGTGATGATGTAGATAAACAAGCAAATTTAGCACCAGATTTTGAGTTGAAGGGTATGATCGGTAATACTGTTAAGCTAAGTGATCTTCGTGGAAAAAAAGTCATGCTTAATTTTTGGGCAACATGGTGTAAATACTGTGTTAAAGAGATGCCAGATTTGATGAAGCTTCAGGAAGAACATAAAGATGATCTAGCGATTCTTTATATTAACGTAGGAGAATCAAAGGAAACAATTCAAAAGTTTATTGATGAGCAAAAATTAACTGGTACTATATTATTAGATGATAAAATGACAGTAGCTAGTTTATATGGAGTTGATGCTTATCCTACTACCTTTGCTATAAATGAGAAGGGTGAAGTAGTAACAAAAATGAGAGGCATGATGGAATTAGAAACAATGAAGCAAATGTATAATATGATAAAATAGAATTCTAATATGCACATATGCAATTTACCGGAATATTATGTCTGTATGATGTAAATTTTAAGAAAGGACATAATATTATGAATGATTGTAGTGTTAAAATATATTTTCCTAAAAAAATATTAAAAGGCGCTGGTTTGCGAGAAAGCTCCTTTATTCCAGCTTGGGTTTATAGATTAAAAATAGTAATTACAAATAATACTGAATTCTTTAAAATATGCTCATTAAATTCAACACTTGCAAATGGCTTTAGATACCTTGGTAATTTAAGTGTGGAAGGACAGGATAGTGAAATTGTTGAGTATATAAAGATTGTCGAACCAAACACAAAGCTTGGTAATAACAATTTAATCTTATTTGCAAATAATTTTAAGCTTTCTCCAATGTCAGAAAACACACTTAGTTTTGACTTAGCTTTATATGATAAGTACACTGAAAACTCACAGGAGAACTCTGGAAGTAAAATTCCTCATAAATCTTCTCTTAACATCAATACATATTTATTATCTGATGGACAAATTTCATATGATAGCATAAAATCTGAGGTTATGGACTATGAAATCAATTTAAGCTGCGATGATGAGAAAATGAGCATTGGAGATGAAACAAAGCTATATATAGAGTGTAAGGCTGGACAATATGATCTGATAAGGAGAGCTTATCTAAAGAGCGTTTTAGATAGCGGATTTAAATACATAACACAAAGTTCAAATTATGAGCCAGTTAAACTATATTTCTATGATAATCGCACTATAATGAAATGGAGTTTCGACGTTGTGAATCCATCTGAGTGCAAGAGAATAGCATTTAAAATAAAACTTAAAAGAACTTATAATGATGGGGCAGAACTTAGGATAGGAGATAATTTAATTAATTCTATAAACTCAAATGGAGTAAATAACTCCTCATATAATCAATGTCCTGATACAAGCAAATGCAATATCTTAGTAGTAGAATAAAGCGAAATTTTTTCGCTTTTTTTTATGTTATTTTTTAGTCTTTTGTAATTTTAATGTAATAAAAAATCATTATATTTATACTATAATGAAATCGTAGTAAATTATGAGTATCAAGAAAGGAGTGAGCTATAATGAAAATGAAATTACGTAAAATAGTTGCAATGCTTATTTTAACATTGTTAATTTTACCTATGCTCACAAATAATGCCTATGCTATAGAGTACTCGGATGTTTTAAATGAAGATTCAAGAGATGTTTTACAAATCTTATCAATTTATGGTTTAATGGAGGGTCACGATCCTCAGAACTTTAGACCAGGAAACTGCGTCACAAAAGCTGAATTAGCTAAAATAGCAACAGTCCTATTAGGATATGATGAATATGTAAAAGGATTAGAATCTCGTTATATAGATATGCAAGGTCATTGGGCTGAACAATATGTTGACTTAATTGATGAATTAGATATTTTGAAAGCTAAAGATGTTGATACATACGAACCTAACAGATACCTTACATATACAGAAACAATAATTATAGTACTAAAGATATTAGGTTATAACGACACCGATAATGCTATTATTAGTGAAGAAGATTACATGAAAATAGCAAAAGATATAGGTTTACTTAAAAATATAAACAACCCGAGCCCATATTATATGACAAGAGAGAGCCTAGCTCGTCTTATATACAATGCTTTATTTACAGATACTGTTGAGATAAGAAGTAATGAGCTTAGAAAAACAGGTAAACTGTTACTCAATAATATTGGAAGAAAAGCAAGCGAGAAAATTGATGATGTTTTTGCATTAAAACACCCATATTTTGATTTAGGTGAGTATATGATGAATGTTGTGGATGTTTACTATGATATTTATGGTAAGATACTTTATATCAATAATCCTTTATATAAGACAATAGAGGGGGAAGTTGTATCTGCTGTATCAACAAACATAATTTTCTTAAGTGATAAATACCAGAATAAAACTACATACAATTTAAGTGATGTCCCAGTTGTTTATAACGGAACTAGAATTAAAGCTAGTAATGAAGATTTAAAATATTCATACATAAAGTTAATAATGGATTATAGTAATGATTCAGAAAGAATTGTTGGAGCAGTTGTAAATAAAGTAAGCGATAAAAAGGTGATAGATGCGAGCTTATTGTATAAAGAAGGAGATTTGAGTTTTGCAGGTAAGACTCTTCCAACTCGTGATGGAAAACTTTCACTCGAGCATATTAAGGTAATAGGTGATGCTACTAGCATCTATGATATACAGGAAGATGATTTAGTTTATTTTTATGAGACAAAGGAATCTGACAATGAGAAGAGTACCTTAATGCTTCAAGTTGTTAGAAATAGTGTTACAGGTATTTTTGAAGGAAAAGGCGTAGCTCTAAATGAGAGTTTTTTTACAATTAATTCTCAGAATTATAAGTTTAACCCTGATTTTAAATGGGGAGAAGACTTTATAAATGGAGATAGCATTAAAGTAATATTAAACCTAGATGGTAAAATTATTCATGCTAAAATATTGAAATATTATAAAGAACCAGAAAAGTATGGTATGGTAATAGATGTTAAGAATTATGAATCTCTTCAATTACCTAAAATCACAATCATTAACAAACAAGGAAAAACACTTAACTTAGAGTTAAAGGAAAATAGTGGCGAAGTTTCAAAAGATATAATTGATAGAATTCCAAAATACAGCACAGCTTTAAACAAGGGTGATTTTATCAAGTATGATTTATATGATAATTACAGCATAAAAATAGTTAAAAAAGTAGATACTGTAAATATAGCAGCTAGCTATGATAGTAAAACAGGTGTTTTAAACAATCAAGCTGGAAGCATTAGCTCAGCAACAACAATTATTCATTTTAATAATAGTGGATATGATAAACTTAGTAGCTATAGCTTAAAAAACTATGTAGAAGGTAAAGCTGTACTTAATTCGGATGGTATTGCTGAAATTTTTAATCTAGAAAAGAACTATACAAAGACTAATACACAAGCAATCCCTACACCAGAAACATCAAACCCTGTTGTAACACCACCTGTTGTGAGTAAGTTTACAGGTTCAGTTTACGGTGTTATTCAAACAATTAGCGGAGAAACTGGCTCAGAAAAAGTAAAGCTTTTTAATGCTTCAGCTAGCTATAGTATAGATAAAAACCTAATCAAGGATTTGAAAAGTTTTAAAAATCAATTTATTAAACTTGTAATAGTTAATAATGTTATTGTAGATGCAGTAGCTTATTCACCTGAAATCTCGAAAAGTAAGGTAACAGCTATATATAATGGACAGCTGCAAATAGATGGTATATCATTTGTTGAGTACTCTAAAAATGTTTTAGTATTTACATGTAGTTATGATAATTCAGGAAATATTACATCATTTAATGTAGCCACAGTAAGCGATATAAAACTTAACTCATCACTTAAATTTTATAATATAAATAAAAATTATAGTGGTGTAATGGATATAATTATTATATATAATTAGAAAATTAGAATTATGGAGCAGTTACAAATGTAATTGCTCTTTTTTTTTACCTAAGAGCTTGTCTTACTTTGAAAAGCACTTATTACCCTGATTTTTAATAAATATTAAATAACAGTAATTTCGTTGTCATAAATTACCAGTGACAAAGTTACATATTAAAAAAATAATCGTGGTAAAATAGTAAGAAATATGATAATATTTTTATAAACTTAAAACGAATTAGTTGTATAAATTTTTAGTTATAGTTAAAAATACATTACAACAGTAAAGAAAATAATTTTTTAATGGAGGTACAAATGAAAAATATTATAGTTTTTACAAGCAACACTTGACCATACTGCTTTCAAGTAAAGGATTACTTAAAAGAAAAAAATCTTACATTCACTGAGAAAAATGTATCAACAGATATGGAAGCAAGGAAAGAATTAATATCAAAAGGTTTTATGGGAGTTCCAGTAGTTTATATTGATGATGAAGCTATTGTAGGATTTGATAAAGAAAAATTAGAGAAGTTATTATAAAAAAATACAGGTAAGTATCTTACCTGTATTTTTTTATTCACTATTTATTTAATGCTTCAACTAAGTTATCTACATTTATTCCGTGAACTGCTGCTGCTTCTTCAAGTGTTTCCATTTGTGCACTTGGACAACCAATACATCCAAGACCAAAAGACATCAATATTGCTGCAGCATCAGCATTTTCTTTTAATACATCACGAATTTTCATATCTCTAGTAACTGCCATAGTATTTCCTCCTATATATGATTTGATATTGTTAATATCTCTAACAAAAATAATTATATACTCTTCATAAAAATAAATCAATATTAAATATTTTATGACAAAAAACCACCTACAAATTTGTAGGTGGTTCCATCTACAAATTTGTAGATGATTAATGACTTTTTTTACATTATTTTTTCTTAACAGGGTAACAAATTTCAGTTATCCATTCTTCTGGATCTTGTGTTTCATGAGGACTTACATGGTAGATGTTGAACATTGCGCCATTAAAGTCATATCCATTATCATTTATCCAATTAGCTACTGCTGTGTTTACTTCATCAATTCTATCGTAGCCACCTTTGTAAGTTGCTGAAGCGATTAAGACAGGAGCTTCTGTTTTAAAAACTACATTTTCTGTATTAGTGTAGTTTCCTTTAATTGTTTTTTGTACTTCAACATCAACATTTTCTTCCTTGTATTCCTTATCATGAAACATTGCAAGTGTATAACAAGGATCACTATCCTTTATATTAAGAGGAGCTGTTTCATTCATTAAAATTTGCCAAAGAATTCCTTCTTCTTGATAAGCAGGGATAATCTTTCTTACACTGGCAACATATCTTTCTGGTATAGTTTTTAAAGTTACATTATAATTCATAGCAGTTACATCCTTTCTTAGCCTATTGATGGCTGTTTCAAGGAGCAATAAACGATGCGCAGTTTCATTAGCTTGTGCCTGAATTTCAGCTTGTTTAACTGATAGAAATTCAGATAATGTTTGTGGATTGTTATAGCTTTTTAAGATTTTACCAATTGTACTAAGGCCAAACCCCATATCTTTAAGTGCTGTAATCCTACCTGCAATCAACAATTGATCCTCGGCATAATATCGGTAGTTAGTAAAGTAATCTGTGTTTTTTGGCACCAATAATCCGATTTCATCATAATGTCTCAGCATCCGTATACTGATCCTCGATAATTTTGAAAAATCACCTATTTTTAACATTTCAATTCCCTCACATATATGTGTTTTTTGAGCTCTATTTTAGTATATAGTATACCATAATGTGAGAGTCAATAGGTAAATTAAAAAATTTTAATTATTGAAAAAGCCTTCTTATAATGTTTAAAATAATGAATAACAATATCGGAAAATAAAATCAAAAGAATGAAGGTAACATTTTGGTAAAACAATTATTATTTATATTATCAATGACTATCATTGCTTTAATTTTAAAAATCTAAATTTATATAATCATATGAAAATCAATTTAATAACTAGTTTTATATCATTAATCATAATATTTTTTTGATATATTATGATTGAATTTCTCAGCTTTAGTTTTATAAAGCATTTTTATATTTTCATTACAATTTTCTAATATGAGAGATATTGGAACAACATTAATACCATGTTTTTCAAGTCCTTCAATTTTATTAGGGTTATTTGTTAACATTCTAATATTTTTAATATTTTTACTTATTAAATATTTTGCTATATTTTCGAAACTTCTTCCTTCTGGTTTTACTCCAATCATTTCTCTTGATTCATATGTATCAAAGCCTAACATCTCCAATTGCGTAGCCTTTACTTTAGCAGATAATCCAGCTCCTCTACCATCAAATCTAAGATAAAATAAAATTCCACCACCATTCTTTAATAAGTAATCCATTGCCAAATCCAATTGCTTAGAGCAATCACAAAAATCACTTGAAAATACTTCAGCAAAAACACATTCTGAATGAATTCTAACTATTGGATTTTTAAAATTAATATTATCTCCAATAAATACTACTAAATCACCATCAGAAGCTGGAGTAAATGATTGTGACTCAACAGTTAATTTTCCCCACTTCTCAGAATTAAATGTAGTAGTTTCTCCTATAAAATTTAAATAATTCATGCATGAATCTTCCTTTCATAATTTTTGTTATACATTTTAACAGATCCTTCAATTTCTTTTGATAATTCGTTTAAAACACTTTCTCTATCTTCTACTTTGTCTAGTATAATTAATTTTGTTTTACAATCATTCTTTAGTTTATCAACAAAATTATGATATTTAAAGTTCTCACAAGTTATTGTTGCAAATAATGTACAATTATTTTTGCTTATTATTCTTTCTATTGTGTTACGAAACAGTTGGTTTTCAAGTTGCATTTTACCTATTTCATCTATTATAATTATAGGGTATTTTATTGAATCTATAAACTTTAAAATTTCATTACATATAGATTCAAGATCATTATAATTACATTTATATATATCATTCAATTTTTCAGCAAAACATTTATCACTATAATTTTCATTTGTGCACATTAACTTGAATCCTATTCTAACATCTTCATCATTTTTGATTTCTTGTGTATATAGATAATATACATTATCCATATAGCCATAGTTTTCTATTATTTTTTTGAATATTGTTGTTTTTCCAATTTTTGATATACCAGACAACAATATCTTCTTATAAGAACAAGCATACATATTATTAAATTGTTCTAAGTAATTAGAATAAGTATTAGGTGAAGAATTTTTTTCTATTATAAATGCATTTTTTTTACCATATGGAATTTGAAAACCTGCATATCGAATCAAACATTTAACATTATCTTTAGTTGTGTCATACATAATTGCAGTATGCCCCATTGGATAAGGTAAATATCTTATCTCTAATTTATAACAATTAAGTTGATTGCTTGTTATGACATTTTTTAATTCTTCATGAAATGCAATGCTTCTTCTGTAAATAGAATCAGCACTTAATTCTGAATTTCTCATACTTAATTTTTCAATAACCTCATCTTCGTGCGAAGCTACTATCATTTTTAAAATACCACCTTTTTTTATAAAGTCAATAATTTCATGCCGACAGTTATTAGTTATTAAATTTCCAGTTTCTTGTATAAGCAAGAGTTCTTCATTAGCATCTTTAATCATATTTTTATCTATATTATGATTAGGTTCACTCCAAATTAAATCAATGTTATCAATTATGTTGTTTTTAATTTTGCTTTCTATTGCTATCATAAAACTAGCATTATTTTGTTTATCAACTTCTAAATCGTTTTCCATTTTTTCTATAAATTTCTTATTTGCTATATTAGTCTTATATAATATTATAGACAATATTACTATTAATGTCATTGTACATGATAAGACGAGTTCTGTCGTTACTATACCAAAAAAATTTAAAAATATTGTTATTGTTGATAAAACTAATAATAAATTCGATTCCGGGTCTCTTATAAATATTTTATATAATTCTTTTATTTTTTCTTTGATCATTAATCTTTCCCCCCATTGATTTCTAATTTTTATTTATTAAATTATATTTTTGTTAGTTTTTAAAATAGGTTTTTTCAAAATTTTTTCTAGTTAATTTAAAATTCATACATCAACTATTAATTAAGGATAATTGTAGCAAATATTGAAAAAATTTTCAATAGGGAAAATATAAGAGCTTATTGTAGATAATGTTGTAAAATGAAAAATAAAATCCAATTATATGAGAGTCAATACTGATTGAAAATTATTTTATATAATGTTAAAATTATGAATAATAATATCAGAAAACAAAATCATACTTCAGACTTTATAAAGCAAATTGTAAGCCGATTAATAGTGATTGGAGAAATTTGATATATCAATTGAATAAAAATTTATGAGGATGAAATGGATAAAAAAATATATTTAATTAAAACATTATCAAAAACAAAAAGGAAAGATTATGAAAATTACGTAATAAACAGATTATATAATAGGTTAGATGATTTAGATATAAAACCAATGACACAAAAATTTGTTAAAAGAAAAATAGGAAGCAAATCTGGATATGCTTTAAAAGATACAAATGATTAATAAAAATATATAATAAATAAAAGTACAAGCATTGAATATCTTCAAAATTCAATGCTTGTTTACATAATATGGCGGACAGAAAAGGATTTGAACCTTCGCGACACGTTAGCGTCCTACAAGCTTTCCAAGCATGCCTCTTCAACCACTTGAGTACCTGTCCGTATTAAAGATGGTTATAATTGATGTAACCTTTATAATTATAGCATAATATTTAGTTTTTGCAATCTATTTTTCATACCTTCAGATAATTAAGTAAATAATTACATGCCAAGGAAGAAATAAAGCAAAAAATACGTTTCCGATTCCGAGAGCGTATTTTTTTGCTTTATTTCTGGACTATGCTAGTAAACTTTCACTAGACTAACTTAAACTTAATACTTAAAACTAAATAAGTTTTTTTACTTCATACATACTATCTAAAACCAACCAATTTTGTGGAAACTTAGACATAATAGTCCAGTATGCTGCTCCTTTTATATCATACTCTTCAATTAGCTTTAACTTTGCTTCAATACTTCTAGCATCCTCAAACCATACTATATGCTCTTTGCCCTCTACATCAAAATATTTGAAAAATGGTGTTTGTGCTTCTTCGTCATACTCTATTATTGCCCCAGTATCCCTTGCCAAATCAACAGCTGCAACGTTATTAAGCGATTTTGCAGCACTACCTTCAACAAAAGGTAAAGTCCAATCATACCCATAGTTAGGTATTCCTATTAATAACTTTTCATGAGGAATTTGTGTTATTGCATAATCTAATACTCCCCTTACTCGATTTATAGGAGCTACAGGCATAGGTGGGCTGTAGGTATATCCCCACTCATAGGTCATTAAAAGCAAATTATCTGCATACTGTCCTAAAGCTTTGTAGTCATGCCCTTCAAAGAGTAGACCTTCTTCATCCTCTGATTCCTTTGCAGCAAGTGCAACAGTCACTTCATATCCTAGTGGATGAAGTGTTTCTGAAAGTTTTTTGATAAAATTTGTGAAATTATCTCTATCATCCTTTGATAGATATTCAATATCAACATCTATACCTGTATAATTTTTTTCCTTTAATGTTTTAATTATATTTTCTATCAATGTATTTTGCAACTCTTCATCCTTTAGCATCATACTAGCCTTAACACTGTTAAAGCTTCCGTCTTCGTTTATAGTTGTTAAAAGCATAAGTGGAGCAACACCGTATTCTCTCGCTGCCTCTATTAGCCTTTCATCATTTGGCTCTATTAAGCTACCATCCAACCTAAAACCATAGCTAAAAGGAGTTATATTACTTAGATAAAGTAGAGCTTTATATAAAACATTGTCTTTTATATGTGGATAAGCATATCCATTAATTAATACCTCTCTTTTCTCTTTATCCTCTTCATCAGTTATTACAATTGTCTGTCCTATTACAAGTCTATTTGGTTCCTCAAGCTCATTTTCACGAATGATTTTTTCAACACTAGTATTATATAGTTTTGCTATTGAATGCAGATTCTCACCAGGTTTAACAACGTGTATTATCATATTAATATCCTTTCAATATATATTAACTTATTTAATGCCACAAACTAGAAATATTCTTCCACATTATCGATTCTCAGAGTGTATTTTTCATTATAATTCTATTTTATGCCATCAGATTAATTATTATAATTATATGAAGATTAAAACATATATAATACAAAAAGCTGCCATTTTTAAAATGACAGCTTTTTAAAATCTTTATATTATGAAGTTTTCTTCAATGATTTTTGATTATTAGTAGGATCAGTATTGTTATTTAAATTGTATGGGAAGTTAGGATTTTCATATCCCATTCCTACTATTGTTAAATTTATATATTTTATATCCTGAGCAAGATCAATATTCTTGCTTGTAGAGCCGTTAGGATATATGATTCTAATTACGGGTCTCAGTGGATTTATTTGCAGATTTCTAACAACAACTCCTAAATTCCCATCACTAAGTGAAATAAAAGTTCCAACAGGATAAGCAGCAATGTTTTTCAAAAAAGCTCTCAATATTTCATAGTCAAAATGTGTGTCTACCGAACCCATAACGTATTCTATAGCTTCATTTGGAAAACAAGCTCTTCTATAAGAACGAGTAGAAGTGATAGCGTCATATACATCAGCAATTGCTAATATTTTTGAATATAGTGGTATTTGATTACCTTTTAACCCATAAGGATAGCCAGTTCCATCATATTTTTCATGGTGGCATTCAATACCTCTTATAACAGCATCTGATACAATACTAAGCTTTTTTAACTGTTTAGCTGCAATCAAAGGGTGTGTTTTCATAACATCATATTCTTCAGGGTTTAGAAAGTCTGGTTTATTTACTATTTCATTAGGAATCATCATTTTGCCTAAATCGTGTAATAATCCACACAAAGCAAGCTCTATCAGCATAAACTCATTAAAATCTAGTGTAATTCCCATTGTTATACTTAAAATTGCAACACAAAGACAATGTCTATAAGTATAGTCATCATAGATCTTTAAATCAATGAGGTTGATCATTATCTCCTCTTTTGATAATATCTCTAAGACTAATTTTTTAGCCATTTTTGCGATACTTTCTACAATATGTATGTTCAATTCTCCACGTTTATCTTTAAAACTATTAAAGTTTTTCTTTATATCAATTAGAATTTCTTGTTTAAGTTTTTCATTAATTACTTCTTGTGGAATGATATTTTTTGATATTTCATTTTCAACATAAACACCAATTATATCATGATATTTAATCTTCCTAATAAATAGGTGATTCAATGTTTGTCCCTTAGTTAGCAATGGCAAGCAAAGAGATTCTGATATACTTAAGTTAACATCCTTAGCTAAAACCATATTTGGCTTTAATAGCTCGGTAGGAATAAATAGCATTTTGCTACCCCCGTAAAGAAATTTAAAGTAGGATAATATATTTTACAATATATTTGAAAATTATGCAATATTAAAATGAAAATTAACATATAAATATAATATATAAATTCAAGATTATTGAGAAAAGTTTCACAACTCTATGAATCAAAATAATTAATTAATTTCTTATAAATATTAATTAATGCTGATAATATCTAAAAATATAATAGAAAGAGGTATTATTTATGAGTATATTTAAAGGTGCAGCTACAGCTCTAATCACTCCTTTTAAAAATGGATTAATTGACTTTGAAAAATTTGGCGAGTTTGTTGAATGGCAAATATCAGAAAATATTGATGCACTAGTAGTAGCTGGAACAACAGGAGAAGTAGCTACACTTAGTGACATTGAGCACAAAGCGCTAATGGCGTTTGCAGTAGAAAAAATTAATAAAAGAGTACCTGTAATAATAGGAACAGGTAGTAATGATACAGTACACAGCCTTGAACTTACTAAGGATGCAAAGGAAGTAGGGGCTGATGCAGTATTGATAGTTACTCCATACTACAATAAAACAACACAGTCAGGATTAATAAAGCATTATACTTATATTGCGGATAGAGTAGATATACCAATAATAATGTATAATGTTCCTTCAAGAACAGGACTTCATATGAGTGTGAATACAGTTATTGAATTATCAAAGCATCCAAACATTATAGCTATCAAAGAATCTAGTGGGGATATATCATATGTAGCTGATATTGCTAGCAAGGTTGAAGATAATTTTTCTATTTACTCAGGCAATGACGACATGATAGTTCCTATATTATCTTTGGGTGGAAAGGGTGTAATTTCAGTTTTATCTAATGTTATGCCAAAACAAACTCATACTATGGTTATGGATTATTTAAGCGGAGATATTTATTCTGCAATGAACATACAATTAAAATTATATGACTTTATATCAGCTCTATTTATTGAGACAAATCCTATACCTGTAAAAGCTTGTTTAAATCTCTTAGGTTTTGAAGTAGGGGATTTAAGAATGCCATTATTTGAAATAGAAGAAAAAAATAAAAAAATATTATTAACTAGACTAAAGGAATTAGGATTTGAATTATGATCACTAAATTAATTCTATCTGGCTGTACAGGGGCAATGGGTAAGGTTATTATCAAAGCCCTTAAAAATGAGCATAATTTTAAAATTGTAGCGGGAATTTCAAACACAATAGATCTTAATCTAGATTTTCCTGTTTATAACAAATTCTCTAATATACTTGAAGAAGCTGATATGATAATTGATTTTTCAAATAAGTATTTATTGGATGATATACTTGAATATGCAGATAGAAAAAATTTAAAGCTTGTACTTGCAAGCACTGGCTACAGCAATTATGATGAGGAAAAAATATTTGCCATGTCAAAAAAAATAGCAATATTTAGGAGTTCAAACATGTCCTATGGTGTACATTTAACGTTAAAGCTCATAGAATATGCAGTTAAGCTTTTAGGAAATGATTATGAAATAGAAATATTAGAAGAGCATGGAGGCAAAAAAATTGATGCACCAAGCGGAACTGTAAAAATGATATTGAGCTCTATTAAGAATAATGTAGATTATACTCCCGATATTATTTATAACCGGGAAGGATTATTAAATGGAAGAAAAAATACAGATATTGGTATTCACAGCATTAGAGGAGGAGGACTTATAGCAAATCATACCATAATGTTTATTGGAGAAGGTGATGTTATAAAAATAGAGCATAATACATTATCTAAAGAAATATACGCTAAAGGAGCAATAAATGCAGCAAAGTTTATTGCTGATAAAAAGAAAGGCTATTACAAGTTTGAAGACTTAGTTTAGGGGGAATTTGTTTGATGGAAATTGATATTAATGATTCGAGGTCACTTGCAAATTACATAAAAAGTGTAAAAAAACAAACTCCAGTAAAAATAATATTAGATGGAAAAATTAAAAAGATGAATTTTTTAGATCTAAAGTTTTTTAAGTCATCTGAAATAGCAATTGCATTCGGAGAATATGAGGAAGTAAAAAAATTTGTATCTGTAAATAAGAAATATATTAGATCCTATCATGTTGAAGCAGATAGAAGAAATTCAGCAATCCCTTTGTTAGATATTAAAGATATGGATGCTAGAATAGAGCCTGGTTCAATTATTAGAAATCATGTTAGCATTGGTAAGTCAGCTATAATAATGATGGGTGCTGTTATTAATATTGGAGCAGTTATCGGAGAAGGTACAATGATAGATATGAATGCTGTCATTGGAGCAAGAGCTATTATAGGTAAAAATGTTCATATAGGTGCTGGAGCTGTTATAGCAGGAATTCTAGAACCGCCAGGGAAAACACCAGTTATCATTGAAGATAATGTTTTAATTGGAGCTAATGCAGTTGTTTTAGAGGGTATTAAAATTGGAAAGGGAGCTGTTGTAGGAGCCTTGTCAGTTGTAACAGAGGATGTTGAAGAAAATAGTGTAGTTGTTGGATCACCGGCTCGAAAGATAAAAAGTAGAGACGAGATAGAGAAAAACAAAGTAGAAATACTTGAAGAGTTAAGAGAGCTGTGAGTATATAAAGTGAACTTAGTTCACTTTTTTATTGTAAACTAAAATAAGTCTTGTTATAATATAAGCATTAAAGCAAAAAAAGTTATTTTTATTTACTTTATGGAAGAATGGTTCAAATTCTTCATTTGTATTTAAAGCTATGAGGAGGCTTAAATTATGACGAAGGTATGGGCACATAGAGGTGCGAGTGGATATTATCCAGAAAATACAATGTCTGCTTTTGAAGAAGCAGTTAAGCAAAAGGCTGATGGTATTGAGCTAGATGTTCACATGACAAAAGATGGATATCTAGTAGTTTGTCACGATGAAACATTGAATAGAACAACTAATGGAAAAGGCTTTATTAAGCAATATAATTTATATGAGCTTAAGCAGCTAGATGCAGGCTCATGGTTTGATAAGAAATTTAAGGGTGAAAAAATTCCGTTATTAGATGAGGTAATAGACTTAGTTAGACGTTCTAATATGGAACTAAATATTGAAATAAAAGCAGGTTCAATATTCTATCCTGGAATTGAGGAAAAAGTATTGAAAATGATAGATAAGTTCGGCATTAGAGAAAAGCTTATAATATCATCCTTTGACCATTATTCATTAGTTAAAATTAAGAGTATAGATAAGGACATAAAAACTGGTATTTTGTACACAGAAGCATTGTATAAACCAATAGACTATTTGAAAACAACAGGAGCTAATGCTCTTCATCCTAACTATATAACCTTGACAAAGGATATAGTAGAGGAAGCTCATTCCTTAGGTATTGAAATCAATCCATACACAGTTAACAAGGAAGAGCATATTAGAATGGTTAAGGAATTGAATGTTGATGCTATTATAACAAATTATCCAGACCTTACAAAAGCAATATTAGCAGAATAAAAACAAGGTAGCTATTTAATTATTAGCTACCTTATTTACTAACTTATTAAATTGTTTAACCATCTATTACTTTTATATCTTTTATATATTATTATAAGCTTGAATATTTCTTCACTGAACACAATTGCCAATACATATGGTAGAGGTAGTTTTAATATCATAACTGCAAAGAAAGCTAATGGTATACCTATAAACCAAACAGATACTAAATCTAAGTACATACAGAACTTAGTATCTCCTCCTGCACGTAAAATACCACAGAAGAATAAATATGTGAACATCTTTGGAGTCATATACAATGCGAATACAACAAGGGATTTTTCTAACAATATTTTAGTTTCAGCATCAAAATTATACATATTTGCAACAGCATGTCTAGAGAAGTACAAAGCAATTGTGATTATGATATTTAACAATAAGCATAGTTTTAAAAACACTTTACTATAACTAACAGCTTTTTCTGTGTTGTTTTGACCAATTTCATTCCCTAACATAACTGCAGCTGCATTTCCAAGTCCGAAAAACATTGATTGAAACAAGTCATTAATTATATATGCAACCTGAACAACTGCAATTGCAGAAGGTCCAAGCATTCCATATGCTATGTAGTAAACTGTATTTCCAATTGACCAAGATGATTCAGAAATAATTACAGGGAATGATGTTTTTAATGTATCCTTTAACATCTTATAATCCCAAGACATATATTCTCTAATGCTACCAGTAAGTGGATGATCCTTAGATTTATAAATATACACTATCAAAACAATAAATTCTATTATTCTTGCTATTACAGTTGCTATAGCAGCTCCAGCTACTCCTAGCTCTGGAAATCCAAACTTTCCAAAAATCAATACATAATTTAATACTGCATTTATTAGTATTGCAATAAAATTTGCTATTGTCGGAACATTTAGCTTGTGAACAGCTCTTGAGCTAAAGCTTATAGCAGTTGAAAGCGCTGTAAAGACATAGGAAAAAGAAACATATTTTAAATAGGTGACTCCATAGTTTACAACCTCTGGATCTTTGTTGAATATCATTACAATTGGTTTAGCAAATACAAAAGCTAAAATTGTAACAAGCAAGGATAAAACAAATCCTAAAAATAAGTTCATACCAAATATTTTTTGAATATTCTTTTTGTCCTTAACTCCCCAATATTGTGATAAAAATATAGATGAACCACTATATATCCCAAAACATACCATTGAAAAAATAAAAAACACTCTATTTGCAATGCCAACACCTGCTAATGGATTAACTCCTAGCTGCCCCACCATTATAGAATCGAGCATGTTTAATCCTATATTCATTAAATTTTGCAAAATTACAGGTATTGCAATTACCATCATCGATTTATAAAAGCTTTTATCAGTTTTAATTAATTTTTCCATTTTGCTTACATTCCTTCCGCTAATACTACTTAATTATAAATAATTTTTTATTAAATTACTTATAATTATTGAATTTATATCTAACTTTATAATTATATCAGCTAATTTTCATTAAGGCAAATAAAATATGTAAAGGGTTTAGATGTATATAAATTGGAGTTGAGATTCTAAATTATTTTGATATGTTTGAAGATGAAGATGATAAGTTAGAATACGCAAAGTATTATAAAGGTTTTTAAAGAAAAGGCTAATGCAGAGGTATGCATTAGCTTTTAATAATTTATCCGATAGTTCCAATAATAATTGAAAACTTTTAATTGGCTATTTACAACTTTATTATCTTGTCATATACTATATTTAGTAAAGATTATGTGTTATTAGGAGGTTATTGATTATGCAAAATGAAATAGTACAAGGTGGACCATTACTAGATAGTAAGGGAGTTTTGGCTCAAAAGGGATATTCCAAAAAAATGCTTCTTGAATACGATAGAAAGTCTATTAGAGCTAATTCAATGAGAATAAAAGAGTGGGATTATTATTTAGTATATAATCAAACACACGCTTTGGCATTAACAATAGCTGATAACTCATACATGGGATTGGATAGTATTACATTGATTGATTTTACACATCCATGGCAACATACAACAAGTCCTATGAGATTATTTACAAAAGGTACAACAAATTTACCATCTTCATCTTCTATTGGAGACACTAGAATTAATGGCAAGAATTATACAATATGGTTTAAAAATAGCGGAAAATCTAGAAGACTTATTTGCCATATGGATGATTTTATTAATGGAAACCCAATAGATGCAGATATTTCATTATTAAGTGAACCAGAAGAATCAATGGTTATAGCTACTCCTTTTAAAAATAGGAAAAAAGCTTTTTATTATAATCAAAAAATAAATTGCATGAAAGCACATGGAATAGTTCGATTTGAAAATAAGGAATATATATTTAAACCTGAGAACTCTTTTGCGACTCTTGATTGGGGAAGAGGAGTGTGGACATATAAAAATACATGGTATTGGGGAAGTGCATCAGGACTCGTCAATGGAGAACCATTTGGATTTAATATTGGATATGGGTTTGGAGATACATCCAATGCAAGTGAAAACATGCTTTTTTATAAAGGTAAGGCACATAAGTTATCACAAGTAACTTTTAATATACCAAAAAAGAAGCTTAAAACGCAGTATATGGACTATTGGACATTTACAAGTGATGATGGGCGTTTTGAAATGAATTTTGAACCGATAATTGATAGACATGCAAACACTAATGCTGTTTTAATTGGAAGTAATCAACATCAAGTATTTGGATTATTTACAGGTAAAGCTATTTTAGATGATGGAACAGTTATAGAATTAAATGATTTTCTTGGCTTTGCTGAAAAAGTTTCTAACAGATGGTAGATGAATTCAATCATGAAGGGAAATAAGTATTAGGAAATATCAAATAAATTCGATTTTATTAGTATATCTATAGTTGTCTAATAATGAGAAATTAAACAAACTAATGTTAAAAAACTAAGAGTTTATGGGGGGTTAAGTTTATTATAAAAAAAACAAAAGTAATATTTATATTTTTATTAATTACCATTCTAACTATTTTTATCACATCTTGTAATGTTGACGATAAAAAAGTTGCTAAAGACATAGGAAAAATTTCAAATCGTGAATACATACTTTCACATGATAATACTGATGAAAAAAGAAATACCCTTTTAAAAGAGGATATTGAATTCTTACGTAAAGAATTAGCTGATAAGCACAAAAATCCATTTAGTATAATAACAAAAGAAGAGTTTAACAATAAACTGGATAATCTATCTGTTAATATTGATAAATTAAATAACAATAAAGTTTTCATAGAACTTGGTAAGATTATATCCTCAATTGGAGATGGACATACGTGTATAGATTATTGGGATCGTAAAAGCTATCCTCTTGAATTTTATATTTTTGGAGAAGAGATGTACATTATAAATGCTGATAAAACATTACAGGATATGATGTACTCAAAGATTATAAGCATTGACAATGTTAGCTATAAAGATATTGTTGCAGAATTAACAGAACAGATTCCACATGAAAATGAAAGCTGGCTTAAAGATGCGCTTCCTAAACATATAATGCCTTCATTTTTATATGGATTAGGAATAGCTGAGGATAAGAAATCTTCTATATTTAAAATAGAAAAAGATGGTATGATTAAAGATATTGAAGTTAATATTTTACAATATGGAAAGCCATACTTTGGTATTGAAAAAGCTAATAACGAAATAATTGGAAAATATAATAGCTATTATGATTATAGATTTATAGAAGATAAAAACATCCTGTACTTTGAATACAACGCATGTTTTGAAAAAGGACAAGGATTTAGCGCCTTTAATGAAAGGATGTTTAAAGATATAGAGTCTAAAAATATTGACAAGCTAGTAATAGATTTAAGAGCAAATTCTGGAGGAATCTCAGAGATATTGAATCCCTTTACAGATAAATTGAAAATATATCTAAAAGAAAATAAAAATGTAAAAGTATATGTACTTGTTGGCAGAAAAACTTTTTCATCTGGTATCTTCGCAATTTTTAGAATAAAAGAAGCTGCACCTGAAGCTATATATATTGGAGAACCAAGTGGTGGAGCAATAGATCATTATGGAGCGGTTAATAATTTTAAACTAACGAATTCCGAATTACCTGTTAATTACAGTACTAAATACTTTGAATTTAGTAAAGGATATAATTATAAAATAAGTGAAATGAACGCATTCATACCAGAGATATCATTGAGTCCAACAATAGATGATTACATCAATGAAAGAGATGTTGTTTTAGAGTATGTCTTTAATAATTAAATATAGGTTTATAGAACCATAATTTTTACTATTAAACTAAATTATAATAAAAAATAAAAATCTGGTAATAATATTACTAAAATATAACAAAAAACTGGTAAAATAATTGTTGACATATTATACAAACTATATTATTATATTTAAGATAAGTACCTTTAATTAAGCACAGAGAGGCTCAAAAGGACGACAAAGTCTTATTTGCAAGACTCAATCTTAAACAAGATTCGGTCTAATAGTAAGATTTGGTTTATACAAAAAACTTGGTCTTGTTTATAAGACCTAGCTAAATATACGTATAATATGCGTCTTCCTTGTTTGTCTTGGAAGACTTTTTATTTATAAACCAAAATACCTGAGGAGATAACATGCTTTGTGATTATAAAATTATAAAAAAAGAAAATCAACAAATAAATGAGTGGGCTGGTGGAAAAACTACACAATTCAGTATCTATCCAGAAGATTCTAAGTATCAAGATAGAAACTTTATATGGAGATTAAGCTCTGCTACAGTGGAGGCTGAAAGCTCTGTTTTTACAAGCTTACCAGATTACAATAGAATATTAATGGTATTAAATGGAAGACTAGAGCTTAACCATAATGATATTGAGATAATTAATCTAAATGCCTTTGATCAAAATTTATTTGATGGTGCTTCTAGTACAAAATCTATTGGAAAAGCAGTTGATTTTAACTTGATGATGAGAAAGGATAAGTGTACAGGTAAAGTAAAAGCCCTTAGTATCAAAAGTAAAGAGAAGATTACAATAAATGAAATAGTTGGATTTTACAATGATAATTTAACTTTTGCAGTTTATGCTTATAAATCTAATATAGAAATAAACATAACTGAGGATACTAAATTTGTACTAAACCAAGGAGACATTTTATTTATCAATCCAAAGGAAAAGCTTTCTAATCTTAAGCTTGACATAGAAAATCAAAGTGTGGATGAAGCAAAAATAATTATTACAGAAATCTTCTATTAAATAAGAGCTTCAATATTGATAAATTTATTTAATAGCTTGATATATATCTTTAAAATAGTCCTGTGAGGCTAAAAAGGAGGAAAAAATGTTAAAAGGAAGACATTTAATAGATCCAATGGATCTAAGCATCGACGAAATCGATGAAATACTTGACTTAGCAGATAAAATAGTTGCAAATCCTGCTGAATATGCAGAGGTGTGCAAAGGTAAAATTTTGGCTACATTATTCTATGAGCCAAGCACAAGAACAAGATTGAGCTTTGAAGCTGCTATGCTTAGATTAGGTGGTAGCATAATGGGCTTTAGTTCAGGAGAATCAAGCTCTGCAGCAAAGGGAGAAAGTGTTGCTGACACAATAAGAACAATTGCATGCTATGCAGATATAGCTGCTATGAGACATCCAAAAGAAGGAGCACCAAAGGTTGCTTCGCTAAACACAGACATGCCAGTCATAAATGGTGGAGATGGCGGACATCAACACCCAACTCAAACATTAACAGACCTACTTACAATAAGATCCATGAAGAAAAAACTCAATAATTTTACAATTGGCTTTTGTGGAGATTTAAAGTTTGGTAGAACTGTACATTCCTTGATAAAAGCATTATCAAGATATGAAAACATCAAATTTGTATTGATATCACCTACAGAATTAAAGGTTCCAGAATACATTAAACAAGAAATACTAATGAAAAATAATATAGAGTTTGAAGAAGTTGAGAGATTAGAAGATAATATTGATAAACTTGATGTACTTTATATGACTAGAGTACAAAAGGAAAGATTCTTCAACGAAGCTGATTATGTAAGATTAAAGGATAGCTATATTGTAAATCTAGAAAAGCTAGAAAAAGCAAAATCAGACATGATTATACTACATCCGCTACCTAGAGTAAATGAAATATCTGTAGAAGTAGACAATGACCCAAGAGCTGCATATTTCAAGCAAGCAAAGTTTGGAATGTTCGTAAGAATGGCACTTATAATGAAATTATTGGGGGTAGAAAAATGTTAAATATTGATAGCGTTGAAAGAGGAATAGTAATTGACCATATCCAAGCTGGAAAAGGCATGGAGGTATATAAATATCTTAATTTAGACAAGCTAGAAAGCAGTGTAGCTATAATTAAAAATGCAAAAAGTAATAAAATGGGTAAAAAAGATATAATTAAAGTAGAAAATGAAATTAATATAGATATGACAGCACTAGGATTTATAGATCCAAGTATAACAATTAACATTATTGAAAATGATAGAATAGTAAGAAAGATAAATTTACAGCTACCAGAAGAAGTTACAAATATAGTTAAATGCAAAAACCCAAGATGTATAAGCACAATTGAACAGGAGATACCACACATTTTTAAATTGACTAACAAAGAGGAAAAGACATATAGATGTGTGTACTGTGACACTGCATATGACGGAAAGGCATAGAAAGGAATTTAAATATAATGTTAGTAAATAAACCTACTAGTGATAGCTTCATAATTAAAAATGTTAGAATTATTGATAAAAATATTGATGATAATGGCTATGTAATAGTTAAGGCTGGTAAAATTGCCGAATTAGGATTTAAGCCTATTAATGACAACAATACTATGACAGTAATTGATGGCGCAGCAATGGTATTGATGCCTGCTTTTGCTGATTTACACGCACATTTTAGAGATCCAGGCTTTACTTATAAGGAAGATTTATTAACAGGAAGTAAGGCTGCAGTTAGAGGTGGTTATACTTCAGTAGTTCTAATGGCTAACACTAATCCAGTATGCTCTAATTTAGTAGTATACAAAGATGTTAAAAGTAGAGCTAATGAAATTGGACTAATTGATGTAGAACCAGTTATATCGATTTCTGAGAACTTAAAGGGTGAAAATACGAACCATTTAGAAGAGCTAATAAACAATCCAGATTCAAGCTATATAAAATTCTTATCAGATGATGGAAAAGGTGTTATGAGTAGTAGGATGATGGAAGAAGCCTTGGAGCTCTCTAATAAATTAAATCTTGTCGTTATGTCACACGCTGAGGACCATAGCTTTTCTAATACAGATATGAGAAAAGCTGAGAATTATATGACATTAAGAGATATTTATGCTTGTGAGCAAACTGGCGGAAGACTTCATTTGTGTCATGTTAGCACAAAAGAAGCTATGGAAATGATTGTTGAAGCAAAGAAAAAGGGTATAAATGTAACATGTGAGATTACTCCACATCATATTTTCCTCACAGATGAAATCAAGTATAGAGTAAATCCACCATTAAGAAGTGTTGAGGATGTAAATAGCTTAATAAATGCAATAAAATCTGGATATGTTGATGCTATTGCTACAGATCACGCACCACACTCAGAGGAAGATAAACAAAATGGTGCTCCAGGCATATCAGGTATAGAGCTAGCTTTCCAGTTGTGTTTAACAAAGCTAGTTAAAGAATCTAATATTGATTTAAAAACTTTATCAGAGCTTATGTCCTATAATCCATGTAAAATGATGGGACTCAACAAAGGCTTGATTAAAGAAGGCTATGATGCAGATTTAGTTTTAGTCGATATAAATAAAAAATCAAAAATTGATATAAGCAAATTTCAGTCAAAAAGCAAGAATTCTCCGTTGAATGGGTATGAGGTATATGGAGAGGTATTGATGACTCTTAAAGATGGAAAACTTGTTTATACTAGTGTATAATTAACATAGACGGTTGAATTAATCTAATAAGATGAATTCAACCGTATTTACAATAAGAACAGAAATTTTTACGTTGTTATAATATTCAAAGATATATACTTAATATTTAATAAATTCAAATATAAAGGAGAGTTGATATGATAGTCGATAAATTATTTAAAAGTGTAGAAGAAAAGGGACATGTCTGCTTAGGACTTGACACAGATTATGATTACATACCAAATTGGTATAAGGATAAATTTAATACTAAGGCTGATGCTATTCTCAATTTTAATAAAAGTATAATTGATGCTACTTTAGATGTAGTTGCTTGCTATAAGGTTCAGATTGCGTATTACGAAGCTTTAGGACTTGAAGGTTTAAAAGCATATTCTGAAACATTAAAATATATAAGAGGAAAAAATGCTATTGCAATAGCAGATATAAAAAGAAATGATATATCAAAAACAGCAGAAATGTATGCACATGCTCATTTTACAGGAGACTTTGAGGCTGATTTTATAACACTTAATCCATATATGGGAGTAAATGATAGTATAGAGCCTTTCCTAAGTTATGTACAAAACAATGAAAAGGGATTGTTTATACTTGTGAGAACATCAAACAAGGGAGCTAAAGACTTCCAATATATTACTGATAATAATGGAACTCCATTATATGAAACAGTAGGAGAAAAGTTAAATGAATTAGCACTTAAAAACTTAGGCGACTGTGGTTTTAGCTCAGTTGGAGCAGTTGTAGGCTGCACTAATAATGAAGAAGGAATAGCATTAAGAAAAAAAGTAGGCTCAATGTTTTTACTCATACCTGGATATGGAGCTCAAGGAGGGACAGTTCAAGACATTAAAACATATTTAGTTAATGGTAATGGAGCAGTTGTAAACTCTTCAAGAGGAATACTCCTAGCATATAAAAAGGTAGAAGATGGTGAGAAGCATTTTGCAGAATGTGCAAGAAACGAAGCTATAAAAATGCGTGATGATATTAGAAGTGCTATATAATTATAATTAGGAGGCAGCTGTTTTGAAAATCTGCAATAGTAAAATACTAAAAAATGAACAAGTAATTGATAATATTTACAGACTAATAATAGAATTTAATTTCGACAAAATATTACCTGGGCAATTTTTTATGCTCAAGACCTTAAACAATGAATTTTTACTTCCAAGACCTATAAGTGTGAATGATTGTGATAATAATTCAGTTGCATTCCTATATAGAATAGAGGGACATGGAACTAAAACAATTAGTAAACTGATAGAAGGTACGGAAATTCAAGCCCTAGGACCTATAGGAAATGGCTTTGAGCTTGATAAAATCCAAGGTAAAGTAGCGATAATAGGTGGAGGAATTGGAACAGCGCCACTACTATATTTAGCTAAGAAACTTTCATCTAAGGCAGATATTTATTTAGGCTTTAGAGATATTACATATGGAATAGATGAATTTAAAAAATATTCAAACAAGCTTTCAGTTGCAACAGAAGATGGAAGCGTTGGACAAAAGGGCTTTGTTACATCCTTAGTTAACTTTGATGAATATGATTGTGTTGTGACTTGTGGACCAGAAGTTATGATGAATGCAGTAATGGATGCCTGTGAAAGAAGCAAAGCAAAAGATAGTTCTAGAAACATTACATGCCTAGTATCACTCGAAAAAAGAATGGCCTGCGGAGTTGGTGCTTGCCTTGGTTGTGTAGTTGAAACAAAGGCTGGAATGAAAAGAGCCTGCAAGGATGGTCCAGTGTTTAACGCAAGTGAGCTAGTGAGGTAAAGGAGGCTAAACAATTGAACTTAACAGTAAAAACATTAAATACAGAATTTAAAAATCCAGTACTTGTTGCTTCAGGAACCTTTGGCTTTGGTGAAGAATATAATGAAATTTTTGATGTTTCAAAGCTTGGTGGAATATGCTCAAAAGGACTTACCTTAAATCCTAAAATTGGGAACAAAGGTATAAGAGTTTGGGAAACACCACAAGGTATGATAAACAGCATTGGACTACAAAACCCTGGAGTAGATAAATTTATAGAAGAAGAGTTCCCTAAAATGCAAAAGCTAGGAACAAAAATTATTGCAAATCTAGGTGGGGGAACAATCGAAGAATATTTAGAAGGTATAGAAAAGCTGAACAATACAGCTGTTGATATAATAGAGCTAAATATTTCATGCCCTAATGTAAAAAGTGGTGGAATGGCTTTTGGAATAAAATCTGAGGTAGCAGAAGAGGTTGTAAGAGAAGTAAAATCTATATGTAAAAAACCTTTGATGGTAAAGCTATCACCAAATGCGGAAAATATTGTTGAGATGGCTCTAGCTTGCGAAAAGGCAGGAGCAGATGCTATTTCTCTTATAAACACTATAAAAGCGATGGCTATAGATATTAAGAAAAGAAAACCTGTATTTGACAATATATATGCAGGACTCTCAGGTCCATGTGTAAAGCCAATAGCTCTTAGAATGGTACATGAGGTATGCAAGGCTGTTTCAATACCAGTATGTGGTCTTGGAGGTATTGTAACTGCACATGATGCTATAGAATTTATTATGGCAGGAGCTACACTTATACAAGTGGGAACTTCAAACTTTATTAAACCAGATATAGCCTTAGATATTATAAATGGCATGGAAAAATTTATGAAAAAAGAAGGAATTAAAAACTTAGAAGAAATTAGAGGAATAATATAAAAGGAGTATAAAAAATGAATTATAAAGAGCAATTTATACAGCTTATGCTTAAAGCAAATGTATTGCAATTTGGTGATTTTACAGCTAAGAGTGGAAGAAAAACACCTTATTTCATAAACACAGGAAATTATAAAATGGGTAGCGAAATTTCAAAGCTTGGAACATTTTATGCTAACTGTTACCATGAAAACCTAAAAGATGATAAAAATTTATTATTTGGACCTGCATATAAGGGAATTCCTCTAGTAGTTACTACTGCTACAGCACTTTCAGTTATGTATAATTTAGACCTTCCATTTTGCTTTAACAGAAAAGAAGCAAAGGACCATGGCGAAGGCGGAGTATTTGTAGGTAAAAAACCAGAGCCAAATGAAAATGTAGTTATAATAGAAGATGTTATAACAGCTGGAACAGCAGTTAGAGAGAGCATGGAGATATTTAGTAAAATACCAAATATAAATGTAAAGGCTCTGATAATAGCTGTTGACAGACGTGAAAAGGGACAAGGTACAAAATCAACGATGCAAGAGCTTGAAGAGGAATTTGGAATAAAAGTATATCCAATAGTAACAATAGATGATATAGTAGCATACCTTCATAACAAAGAGATAGCTGGAAAAGTCTATATAGATGATGCGATGAAAGCAAGAATAGACGAATACTTAGCAACATACGGAGCGTAAAAATAAAGTGATATTGAATAATTCAATATCACTTTATTTGTTATAATCACCTTAAAGAGAACATAAACTTATTATATAGCCTTGCTATGCAAGCCATAGTCTTGCTATGCAAGCCATCATTTGTATTGTAATAAAAAGATATAATAAGAGGTTAAGATGATTATTAAGATAAAACACATAAAAATAATTTGTATAACTCTGATTCTATTATTAGCAAGCTCTAGTGTAGCAGTAGCTGCTATTAATTATTATGAATTTATAATCGCTTCTACAAAGCCTGTTATTAGGCTTCCTATAATTATGTATCATCAAATTCTTAAGGATAAAAATACCTGGGGAAAATATGTTATTTCACCAAAAGATTTCGAAAAAGATTTAATATATTTTATTGAAAATGGATATATAACTATCAATATGCAGGATCTAATTGATTTTGTATATGATGGCAAGGAGTTGCCAGAAAAACCAATCATGATTACTTTTGATGATGGATATCTTACGTCAAAGGTCTATGTTTTGCCATTGTTAATTAAATATAATCTAAAAGCTGTCGTTTCAATAGTTGGGGAGTTTACAGATAGATTTTCTGACAATAAGGATGACAGAATATCCTATGCTCATGTGACATGGGATGACGTTAATGAGCTAATTAGCTCTGGCCACATTGAAATACAGAATCATTCCTATAATATGCACAAGATTGCAAAAAGGAAAGGAATTAGTAAGCTAAGAAAAGAAAGCCTTGAGGATTATAGAAAGGCTTTAAATAATGATATATTACATATGCAGGATCTCATAGAAAGTAAAACTGGATATAAACCTTTGGCATTTACTTACCCTTTTGGCTCGGTTTGTAAGGATGCAGAATCAATACTCAGAGATATGGGCTTTTTAGCACTTTTAACCTGTAACGAGGGAGTTAACCTATTAAGCGGGGACAAGGAGGAGCTCTATTGTTTAAAAAGATATAATCGTCCTTATGGAATTGATAGAGTTAAATTTTTTTCAAGTAAGCTTATAATTGTAGAAAAATCTAAACAATCTGAACAATCTGGGCAATAAATTGTTTTTAATACTTTAATTAAATATTCAAATTATTATAATAAAAAATTGCTAACTGAGTTCTGTCTCTTAAGGACAATTTTTCAAGTATTGAGCTAATATAGTTTCTTACAGTTCCCTCACTTAAAAATAGTATACTTGCTATTTCTTTATTTGATAAGCCCTTTGCCACATGCTTAATAATTTCAAACTCTTTTTCTATTATTCCATAATCATGATAATTCTTTTTAAAATTACCTTCCTTTAAAATAGAAGGAATTTTCGTGATTATTTCATCACCAAATACACTCTGTCCCATGCTGACAGTCTTTAAAGCTGGTACTATGCTTTCATAATGTTGTTTGAGTATATATCCCTTAGCTCCTATTTTTAATGCAGAAATAATATACTCATCATCTGCAAAGGTGGTTAGAAATAATATTTTAGCATCTGGATTCATACTTATGATTTTACTAGCAGCATCAATTCCTGTGAGTCTGCCCATCCTTATATCCATAAGCATTATATCAGGTTTATGTAAATTATAAAGCTTTATTGCTTCATCTGCATTTGTACCTGTTGCAAGAACTTCAATTTCTCCAGAAGCTTCAACTATAGTTTTCAATGAATTTAATACTAAACTATCATCATCAATAATGATTATTTTCATATATCAATCACACCTTTCTACAAAAATCTTACAATAAATGAAGAATCGGAACGATTCTTCCCTAGAGCGAACTTGCTTCGCTCTTTTTACTCCACATCATCTTTATTAAAAGAAATAAAAATTCTAAATCCATTTGAATTATTAATATTTATTATACCATTTAAATTACTTACTCTTTGCTTTATACCTTCAATACCCATACCACTAGAAGAAATCTCATCTTTTGTAGTTCCATTATCCAATATTATTAGCTGAACAAGCTTAGGATGCTCGTATAGACTTACGTTTAGCTCACTTGCGTTCGAGTGTTTAATTACGTTGCTAAGCGCTTCCTTTACAATTGAAATAATAGCATACTTAGCCTTGATATTTAAGTTTGAGCTAAGTTCATAATTAAGAGTTGCATTGCAGTAGCTGAAGTCGTCCACAAGAGTTTTTAACTGTACATATAAGTCAATTGAATTATCACGCAGATTATGAACACTATTTCTAATAGAGTCCATTCCATTATTTAGTGTGTTTTTAACTAGCTCCAAGCTATGCTTAGTGTTTTCATCATTTGTAGTTGCAATAATTGCAGCTATTTGTAATATGGAGCTAGATAATAAATGTCCAACATTATCATGTATTTCCCTAGCAATTCTATTTCTTTCATTCAAGGTTGCTATGCTGATTTCATTGTTCTGTTTTTCAGAAAGCTCAATAATTTTATTTTCTAATGCAATTGATTTTTCTGTCAAGCTATCACGCTGATTTATGTATGCATCATGGGTATGATTTAATTGTGAAGTTTTATACTTAAGCAATAGTCCCATAAGTGATGAAATTGCTAAAATTGTAATATTGTAGATGGAAATAGAACTGGAGTTATATATGATTGGAATAAGACATAATAAAATAAATTTTTGATTTTTAGAATATATAATGTCATAAAACATAAGTGGTAATAGATAAATGAATATAGGATAAATAAAGCACATAACAATATATATAATAAAGGCGTATAAATTTAAATTATCATCATCAAAGTATTCTAAGAAGCCACAAATTGCAATCACAATAATTATCGGTAATAATGATGTCTGAATAGTAAAATTATATATTGTAAGCATCATTAAAATTACTAATAAAGTTAATTTATTAAGTAAATTTGTCAATTTAATCTCCTCCAATACTAAGAACTTTTAATATTTTATCATAAATAATACCTAAAAGCACTATCTTTTTTATAATAGACAATCCCTATATTGGGGTACAAAAAATCATGCATAAATCATCTTGGAGGTGATTACAATTTTATATTTTAATAGTATAATAATTTAACAGGTAAGAATTTTAAAGTTTATCCTGGTGGAAGTGAGGTTTAAAATAAAATGAAAAGAAGTAATATAATAAAAAAACCAATCAAGGTAAAAAATACAATTAGTTTATCCATTGTAGTTATTATGCTTATAACTAGTATGATGAGTGGCTGTAATTTAATAAATGCTAAAGGTAATAATCCAGATAACCCAAAGGATACACTTGTAAAAATTAAGTCTGTTGCGGGCTCTGACCGAAATTCTATCCTTAAAATGGCAGAAGCCTATTACAAAGAAACACAGCCTAAGATAGAAACTGATTTTAAAAGTGAATTTTTAAATATGGTACCAAATACTCCAGATTTTACAGGAAAGACAAAAGATGAAGAATTAGTTATAGAAACATCTATGCAGGTAGGTGGTTCGATACTTAGTTGTAATGCAAAAAACTATAATCTAGCACTATCGGCAGCAATGGTAGCTAAAGACATAGACTCAGTGAGTGCTGTTATGAATTTTGCAGCTGCTATTGCTTATTATTTTGATAATAATGTATTTGATAGTTTTGATGACTTTAGAGAACAAGCTAAGAATAAATATTATGAAGATGCTACAAAAGTATACTATTATGCGATTGAGCTTTCAAAAGAAGAACACAAATATACAAACCTAAGCCTATCTGCACTTACAAGTCTTGGAAATCTTTTTATTGATATGAATAAATCAAAGGAAGCAATTCCACTTTTTGATACTGCACTATCAATAGATCAAAATTATTATCCAGCTATTGAAGGCAAGCAGAAGGCTTTGTTTGATTTAAAAAGATTTGATCAATTACAGTTATTTTTGCGAGCTGCAATTAAAAATCAACCAGTTCAAGAAAAACAAATAGATCATATTGGAGAGTGGTTAGAAGAAATTGCTCTTGAGTATCCAGAACAGATGGATACAAATGTGAGCTTAGACCCAGATAAAATTGCAGAGAGTATAAAAACTAATTCTGAGGTAGAAGTTATATCAAAAGCTGATGCTTTGACACTACTTAGTAAAGAAGCAGAAGATAAAATTCGTCAAAGTCTACGAGAGATACAGTTTAAAATTAAAGTTAAAGTTCCTGATATGTCTCTTTTATTTGACCATAAGTCTTGGAAAGAATTTTTTATTATTTTCCCAGACCTTCCTGATGCCGAGTATTATCTTGGTGGAGAAGAATTTTGGAATAAAATGCAAGAATATTCTAATAAAGTTGATGAAGCTTATGAAATAAAATATCGTCTAGAAGAACAATATAGCCAAAAGTACCCTAATGAAGGGATGGAATTTGTTGGTCCAGGTATTGATGAAAATACGGCCAGGTTAATGTATTCAGCCTTAATTGATAAAAGATTTGCACCATTAGCTATGAATCCATTTGATTATAAAAATCCTGAAGATATTTTAATCCAATCAACTGTAATACAAAGATATACACAGAGATACTCTGCACTTAGTAGTTATTTTGCTGCATTTGATGGAAAGCTAGGTGAAGAGTTAGATAGACAAACCGAAGAATTCAACGATAAATCAACCAAGCTAGAGGATGAATATAACGAAAAGTTGGGTAAGATTTATGAAAAAATGAATAATTCTGATCCAAGTATGAGTGAAATGTATAGATTGCAAATTCATACATTAGCCCTTGGCTATTATACAAAATTTAAGTCACTTTATGAAAATAGCTGGAAAGATGCAACGGAATATGCTTGTAATACATATAAAAAATATGAAGAAACCTTACCTATCATATATAACGATATTATGAAATATATAATGCTAGTTTCTGATAAAGAAGTGCAAGAAGAACTACAAAATGAAACCAATTTAGCAGTTATGGAATTTATAGATAGTGTTAATTGGAAAATTATTAGTTTTTTTGATATTGGTTATGTGAGAACCTTTGATGAAAAGGGTTATGCAGAACTTCCTTGTTCTGGTGATATTCTGGATCCAGAAGAAGTACAAGAAATCGAATCAGATATATTATCAGATATGCAAGCTAAATATCAGGCAGCTATGAGTGGTAAAGCGGCATTTGATGCTAAAATTATAGACGAAAACTCTCAATTATATAAAGAAATAATTGAAAAGTATGAATATAATGTTGATCTAGGATTTATAAAGTATAAAACTAATGAGCTTAGGTCTACTACAACCCTTGGATTTAATATAGGAGCTGCAGAGGGAGATATATCCCAAACAGAGAACCATTATACTGGAGCTGTTAAGATGGAAGGAAATCTAGAATTAGGTGGGGGAATAAATGTAAAAGGTGCAGACATTGGCGTTGCTGGCAAATTTGGATTTACAGTTGAAATGGATGCCAATAAGAATATTGTTCCAGATAGCGTGGATATTCGTGCAGGACTTGAGGTAGGAGCAACCATTGGGAAAGGCTTAGAGGTAAAAGGTGGTATAGAAGCTTCTGTTATGAGAGGTACTAAGGCATATGGTAACATCGGACTTACTGCTAATGAGTTAATTAAAGATTTGAGAATAAAGGCAGAGGAAAAGAAGTTAGGAAGATATCTCACAGATTTTGAAAAGGATGCAGGTGTATTCGCAATTGCACATAACAATACAAGATTGCCAAGTGCAACTTTATGGAAAGGTGATTATAAAATAATAACACCAAATAATAATTAGTTATCAATAAAAAGCCGAAAGAATGAATTCTTATCGGCTTTTAAAATGCATAGGTATGTTTCCTTTGCAATATACATATATCTTTATATTAAATGCTATAAATAAAAAAATAGAAAAATATTACATTTGTCATATGAAATTAGTTACATTCTTCACTTACAATAATACTATTTTAGAAATATAATAGTATAAAAGATATTAAATATTTAGGAGGATAATATGTCTATAGTAAAGGTTGAAAACCTAGTAAAAAGGTATAAAGAATTAATTGCTTTGGATCATCTTAGCTTAGAGATACAAGAGGGAGAAATATTTGGACTTTTAGGACCTAATGGTTCTGGAAAAACTACATTAATCAATTGCATTTTGTCATTGTTAAAATATGACAAGGGAAATATACAAGTATTTGGTAAGGATATGACGCCATCGTCTTATGACATAAAAAAGGATATTGGTATAGTAATGCAAAACGTAGCTGTATACAATGAACTTACAGTTTATGAGAATATCGATTATTTTTGTAGTCTATATGTGAATGATAAAAATCAAAGAAAACAATATGTAGACGAAGTTATCGATTTTGTTGAATTAAGAGATTTTGTAAAATTCGTTCCAAAGAAACTAAGCGGAGGACTTTTAAGAAGGTTAAATATAGCTTGTGGCATAGCTCATAAGCCAAAGTTAATAATTCTTGATGAACCAACAGTTGCAGTAGACCCACAAAGTAGAAATAATATACTTGAGGGTATTAAAAAGTTAAATCAAAACGGTGCAACAGTAATATACACTTCTCATTATATGGAAGAGGTTGAACAAATTTGTACAAGAATTGCAATCATTGATGAAGGAAGAGTTATAGCACTTGGAACCAAGGAAGATTTAAAATCTATGATTTCCATAGGTGAAAAAATAATAGTAGAAGCTTTTAATCTTGAAAAGAGTCATATTGAAGAAATTAAAAATATTCAAAATGTAGATAGTATTGAGTATCATGAAAATATTTTAACTGTTCATTCAAGAGGAAATAAGAGCAATCTATCAAATATTGTTGAATATATAAATAATAAGAAAATATCATATGGAAAAATTTACTCAGAACAACCAACATTAAATGATGTTTTCCTTGAGATAACTGGAAAAAAATTAAGAGATTAATTGTAATTAGGTGCAATTAACTTAAGTAAAAAATTAGATTTCACATAATTTTATTAGAAAGGGATGACTATTACATGTTCTTTAACTTATATAAATATAATTTAAAAACAATATTACGTGAAAAAACAACAGTGTTTTGGCTAATTCTTTTTCCAATACTTTTATCAACAATTTATTACTTTAGTATGAGTAATTTGCTTGTCGGAGAAAAGTTTGAAAAAATAGATATAGCTTATATAGAAAATGAAAATATGCCTGATAACTTGTTTGATACAATGAGCAATAGTGACTTATTCAATATTAAAAAAGTTGATTTAGATGAAGCACAAAATATGCTTTTAAAAGCAAAAATTTCAGCATACATCAATTATAATGACGGAGTAGAACTTGTTGTAAAGAAAGAAGGAATGAGCGAGTCAATAACTAAAGTTTTTCTAGATAATTATTCACAGATTACTCAGACAATAAAAAATATAATTACTAGCAATCCAGCTGCTTTACAGACAGGAGTTTTAGATGGTTTTAATTTACAAAAATCTAATATAAATGATATTCCTGCGGGAAATTCAACAAATATATTGGTGATATTTTATTATGGGATACTAGCAATGGTTTGTTTAAATACTGCAACTCTTGGTAGTGATGCAATTATTTCAATACAAGCAAATCAATCAGCTTTAGCAGCAAGAATTAATGTAGCACCTACACATAAGTTGAAATCATTTTTAACATTTATAGCTTCACAATTAACCTTCCATGTAATATCATTATCAGTTACTCTTTTATACTTAACTAAAGTTTTAGGTGTTGAGTTTGGAACTAATATGGGCTATGTTTTATTACTATGTGTTGTAGCAAGTATTATGGGAATGACACTTGGTTCATTCATAAGTGCTATTATAACAAAATCAGCAGGCTTTAAAGTAGGTATAATTCTGGCGATAAATTTATTTGGCTGTAGTTTAGCAGGTATGGTTAGTTCGGATATAAAATATTTAATACAAACTAATATTCCAATTTTAGCATACATAAACCCTGCTAATTTAATTACAGATGGACTGTACAGTTTATATTACTATGATACATTCGATAGATATTTTGTAAATTTAGGGATATTAGGCGTATATGCACTCTTGTTCTGTACCTTTACATACCTAATAATAAGGAGGCAAAAATATGAAAGTATTTAAGCTATATTATAAAATATTTCTAAAAACAAGCATTATTCAGACTATTATATATTCAGCAATTTTTATCATCATTACTTTATTGTTTAGTCAGACCTCTGCGAATTCACAGGAGCAAGTTTTCAATGTAGCAAAGAGTAGAGTATCAATAATAAATAATGATACATCGCTTCTTTCTAAAGAGCTTAGCAATTATATAAAAGAAAAATCTCAATATGTAGAGTTGAAAGATACTTCGTCAGAAGGGATAAAGGATGCATTGTTTTTTAGAAATACAGAATATATAATAATAATTCCTGAAAATTTTGGTGATAAGTTTTTTACAGATGAGAAGATTATGCTTCAAACCATGAGAATACCAAATTCGACAAGTGGAATGTTTTTAGATACTATGGTAAATAAGTATTTGAATACAGCAGAATTATATGTAAAATCAGATGTTAGCTTAGAGGAAGCGCTTAAAAAAATAGCTGAAGATTTAAACATAGAAACAAATGTAAGATATGCAGAAGGTGAGAAAGCTGCTTCAACGCCTTCATATACTTTCTACTTTAACTATTTAGTATATCCGCTTGTTAGTATATTGATTATAGGAATATCTGGAATTACATTGATAATAAACGAAACAGAAATTAAAAGAAGAAATGTGGCTTCACCAGTTTCAACAAGTAAATTTAGCTTTGAATTATTCTTAGCTAATTCAAGCTTTGCAATAGCTATGTATGCATTATTTTTAGGACTTGGTATGCTAATATATAAGGACAGTTTGTTTACAATGACAGGTTTGATGACGATAATAAATGGATTTATATTCACAATACTTAGTTTAAGCTTATGCTTCTTAATATCAAATTTAGTAAACAATAAAACAATATCTGCTATTAGTACAGTTTTATCATTGTTGATATGTTTCACAGGAGGAGTATTTATTCCACAGCAGCTCTTAAGTGAATCCTTGAAAAACATAGCAGTTATAAATCCAGCATTTTGGTATGTAAAAGCAAATAATATTATTGGAAGCCTAAGTATATTTAACCTTGAGACTTTAAAACCAGTTATGTTTTCATTTTTAGTACAAATATGCTTTGCAATTGCATTCTTAGCAATAGCATTAGTAATAATAAAACAAAGAAGGACTTCAGAGTCTTAAAATAAAAAATAATATTAGATAATTAAAGAATCAGAATGATTCATCCAAAAAGCGAAACTTGTTTTCGCTTTTTTAATATAATTAAAAGTTTATCTTAATCAAATTTTAATTATTTATTGTTAAATTATTATGTAATTAGTTTTTATATATGATATAATATTCAAAGAATATTATTATGGCTTAGCGTAGCTAAGACTATGATATAATATTCAAAGAATATTATGTTAAAATTAAATAGTATCAATTGAGGAGTGATAATTTTGTACAAAAAAATAACAGCCGTCCTTATTATAATGGCTTTGCTGTTGTCATTAAGCTCATGCATTCAGTATTATGATATTGAAGATAGCTCTTCATTCACTATACTATCAAGCAGTGAAAACAAAGACTTAGAGCAGCTGCTTATGAAATATGCACATAAGAATAAAATAGATTTAAATTTTGAGTATGCTGGTTCTTTAAATATCCCAGCAATGATAAAATCATCGCAGAGTGATTATGACGCAGTATGGTCCTCTAACAGTATTTGGAACACAGGCCTATCAAGCTCTGTTATAAAAAATTCCAAATCTATTTTCATAAACCCAATTATATTTGCTGTAAAAGAAAGTAAATATAAAGCCTTGGGATTTAATAAAGATACAGTTGTTAAGGATATAGTTAAGGCTGTAGAAACAGGGAAATTAAACTTCTTAATGCCATCTGTTACTCAAACAAATAGTGGAGCCTCTGCTTATTTAGGATTTTTAAATAGCCTAGCAGGCAATCCTCCTGTATTAACGGAAGAGGATTTGAAAACCCCGAGCTTGCAAAACAGTTTAAAGTCTTTGTTTAAAGGAGTAGCAAGAAATTCTGGAAGCGACGAATACTTGATAGATATATATAATGAAGGAAATTATGATGCTTTAGTAAACTATGAATCCTCACTCATAGAGTTGAATGAGCAGCTTATAAAGGATAGAAAAGAATCACTAATATTCATATATCCACCTGATGGAGTTTCAATATCAGACAGTCCTTTTGCTTATGTAGACAATAATGATGAAAATAAATTAGAGATATTTAAAAAGTTACAGGCATTTCTACTCTCTGAAGCGACACAAAAGGACTTAGAGGAAATGGGTAGAAGAACAAGCTATGGTGGATTGATAATAAACGATAAGGTTTTTAAAGAATCCTATGGAATTGATAAAGATGCATATTTATCGCCGATTAAATATCCAGCGATGTCAGTAATCAACAGTGCGTTGAACCTTTATCAAGAATTGTTTAAAAAACCCTCTGTTGTAGCATTTTGTCTAGATTATTCAGGCAGTATGTCTGGTGAGGGTAACGAACAGCTTGTAGCAGCAATGGAAAAGATTTTAAACTACAAATCAGCCTCTGAGGATATGATACAATTTTCAGAAAAAGATATAATTTATATAATTCCATTTTCAAATGAGATTAAATTGATTGAAACAAGTTTATCTGGATTGGATACAGAAAAATTATTAGAAATTATTAGACAAACGAGTCCTAGAGGTGGAACTGACATATATAAGCCTATTGAGGAAGCAGTAAAATTATTAAACAAACACGATTCAAATATATATACAAAATCAATAGTACTTATGACAGATGGAGATTCAGGTGGATGGTTTGAGTATGAAGAATTCTATGACATACCTGTGTTTTCAATAATGTTTGGAGATGCAAACCCAGAACAGCTTGATTATATAAGTGAATTGACAAAAGGCAAAACCTTTGATGGAAGAATAGATTTAATTAACGCTTTCAAGCAAATAAGAGCATATAACTAAAAAATAAAATTCTTTAAGAAAGGAATTTAACATATTATGAAAGAAATATTTCTTGGTATCATATCAGCAATAATTTTTCTTGCAGTATTCACTATAGGAGGTAGCTTAGTGATGTCTGCTATAAGCAGCATAGCCTGTTTAACTGTAATTATTGTTACAATGAAATCAATTGAAAAAGAGAAGAAAGCAAAACTTGCAGTTGTAGAAGACACTAGCGAGTTCGGAAAAATTCGCAGAAGCATTATAAAATACACAGCTACTATTTTACAATATATTGAAAGATTTAGGGCAATGAAGGTTGAAAAGGATGTTATTACAATGCTAAGCTCAATTTATAGAACTTGCATAAAAATAACAGAAGCACTTGATGGCGATGCTTCGCTTCATACAAAGCTTAATGATTTTTCATCTAGCTATTTACCAGGTTTAGTAAGTATACTTGAAACTTATGATAATTTAGCAGAGGTAGCATTTAAAACTGATGAAGCTCAAAAATTTGTTTCACAATTTCATCACTTCTTGAAACAAATAACAGATGCATTTGATAAAAAATACTATAGTTTATTCTCGAATGATGTTATGGACAGCAAAGCAGAGATGTCTGCAATGTCAGCTATTTTCAAGGCAGAGGGACTTGTTGATAACAAGGATTTTGTTGTAAGGGAGGATTGTCCGGTAAATGAAAAAGATATTTAGAGGCGTAGTTGCCTTTATGGCAGTTATTGCAATTGGTATAGTCGCATCAATCCTTATGAAACCTAAAGACAAGGCTATAACAGTTATTGGAGCCGTTGGTGGAGGAAAGGAGAATTTCCTTGCTGATCCAGAAGTTCTTAAAATCTTACACGACAAATACAATATCAATCTTGTAGTCGATAATTGGAGTAACAATAAGCTTATAAAGGATCCAATTGTAACTAAGGACAATAAAGCATATGACTTTGTGTTTTTTAGTGATGAGAGATTTTATGAGTACTATAAAAATCCAGCTGCAGAAGATGAAGCAGCAAGACAAAAGGTATTAAAATCACAAATAGTTTTATCAACTCCAATTGTAATATATAGTTGGGATAGTATATGTGATAATCTAACGAGTAAGGGTATCGTTAAAAAGACAGGGGATACTTATTTTATAGAAGATATGCCAAGACTTTTATCATATATAGAAAGTAACACAAAATGGTCAGATATTGGTATTGAAGATATTTATGGTAAAATCAATATTGCTAGCACTGATCCTGTAACATCTTCACCTGGAACAACATATTATGGGCTCTTAGCTTCAATCATGAATGAGGGATATGTTGACGAAAGCAATATTAATAGTGTTCTTCCTAAGCTAAAGGATTTCTACAGACTTTCTGGCTTTATGAACAACACCCCAGCTGATTTATTTGACTTATATCTTAGAATGGGTAAGGGAGCCTATCCTATGATAGTTGATTATGAAAAATCTATAATTGATTTTGCAAACAATAATCCTGATGGCTATAACAATGTAAAAGATAAAATAAGAATGCTGTATCCAAACCCAACTACATGGAACTCTCATTGTATAATGAGCTTCACAGATGGAGGAACAGCTTATGTTGATGCCCTAGCAGATCCAGAAATCCAGAAGATTGCTTGGGAAAGATATGGATTTAGAACAGGTGTAGTTGCTGGACAGTATGATGTAAAATCAGTTCCTGTAAGTGGAATACCACAAGAAATTTCATCAGTAACAAGAAGCTTGCAAAAACAAATATACGATAAAATTGTTGAAACATTAAAAAACCAATAAAATTTAAATAGTAATCACATATATCATAGGAGGAAAATATGGAAGAAGTTAAATTAAGCTTTGCTAATGGGAACGAAGCAGAAACTGCAAATGAAGCATTACTTACACTTGAAAAAATGAAGAAAGAGGACGTTAAAGGATTAAGTCTAAATTCATTAACATCACAAGAGCAGAAACAGGTTTTAGATTTTGTCACAAAAATTGATGTAACGGATAGTAATTCTATTATTTCATATGGTTCAGGAGCTCAAACAAAAATTGCAAAATTTGCAGATGACACTCTACAAAATGTAAAGACAAAGGATACAGGAGAAGCAGGTAAGCTTCTATCTGATTTAGTCGTAACAATTAAGAACTTTGACTCTGTAAGCGAGAACAAGGGTTTCTTTGCTAATCTGTTTTCAAAAGCAAAAAATGAGATTGACAAATTTGTTGCACGTTACAATGATGTAGAGGTAAATATTGATAAAATAACTAATTTACTTCAAAATCATCGTCATATAATGCTAAAAGATATTGCAATGTATGATGAAATGTACAAGATGAACCTTAATTACTTAAAAGAACTTAGTATGTATATTGTAGCAGGTAAAGAGAAAATCAAAGAACTGAATAATACAATAGTACCATCTATGAAAGAAAAAGCTATTCAATCTGGAGATGAAGCAGATGCTCAAAGATTAAATGACCTCTTAAATGCAGTAAACCGTTTTGAAAAGAAGGTTTATGATTTACAGTTAAGCCGTCAAATCTCTTTACAAATGGCTCCACAGATTCGCTTGATTCAAAACAATGATGCTCAGCTAGCTGATAAAATACAATCATCTATAGTAAACTCTATTCCTTTATGGAAAAACCAAATGGTTATATCCTTAGGCTTGGCAAATGCAAAGGCAGCATTAGAGGCTCAAAAGAAAGTTACAGATATGACTAATGAACTATTAAAGAGAAACTCAGAAATGCTAAAAACAGGTACACTTGAAATTGCTCAAGAAAGTGAAAAAGGAATAGTATCAATTGAAACAATTAAGAAAACTAACCAAGATTTAATTGAAGCAATAACTGGAGTTATAGAGATCCAAAGAAAAGGCAAGGAAGAAAGATTAGCAGCTGAATCAGAAATTGCTGTAATAGAAAATGAACTAAAGCAAACCTTGCTAGGAATGAAAAAACAATAGGTGCATGGACATAATTATGAAGAAATCAAATTTTTTTGCATTTGTTTTTAGGATGAAATATATTAATCGTTGGGCTTTGATGAGAAATACAAGATACGAGAATGTATCAGAGCATAGCTTAGAGGTTTCAGTTATTGCTCATGCTCTTGCTTTAATACAAAAAAACAGACTTGGAAACAAGAGTATTAATCCAGAGAGAGTTGCTCTCTATGCGATATACCACGATGTTTCAGAGATTGTAACAGGAGACATGCCAACACCTGTTAAATATTTTAACCAAAGCATTAGCTCCGCATATAAGGACTTAGAGCATAGAGCTAGTACCAGCATACTGAACATGTTGCCAGATTATCTAATAAACGACTATAAGGATATATTTATAGCTAAGTCTGAGGATAAAGAGCTTTGGGATACAGTTAAAGCAGCTGATAAGATAAGTGCATATTTAAAATGTGTAGATGAAGAAAATTCAGGAAACAAGGAATTTAATAATGCTAAGAATGCAACATTAAAATCATTACAAGCAATGAATCGTAAAGACGTAGATATATTTCTTGAAGAATTTGCTGATGGATTTAGCCTTACGCTTGATGAAGTTGGAAGCAGCTTAGACTCGAAATAATTATATACTTTAATAAGCTATGACATATTAGTTCATGCCGATATGTCATAGTTTTCTTTTTTTGTACATATATATTAAAAGATATAATAAAAGTATTTAGTTTTAAGAGAATATCACAGAAAAAGGGGATAATCATGATTAATTATATTTGGTTTATACTAATATTTATTGGGATACTAACTGGAATTGTAACTGGTAATGTACAAGCTATCACAGATGCTGCAATTCAAAGTGCAAAGACAGCGGTTGAGTTATCAATAGGTATGATTGGGATGATGTCAATGTGGTTAGGAATAATGAAAATAGCTGAAAAATCAGGATTAATAAATAAAATTAGTCACATACTAAAGCCTTTTCTTGTGCGACTTTTTCCAGATATTCCTTCAAATCATCCTGCCATTGCTTCTATTATGATGAACATATCAGCAAATTTATTGGGACTAGGAAATGCTGCAACACCACTTGGACTTAAAGCTATGCAGGAGCTGCAAAGCCTAAACAAATCAAAGGATACAGCAACAGATTCAATGTGCACTTTTTTAGCGCTTAATACATCTTCTATCACCTTAATACCAGCTACAGTTATAGCATACAGAGTAGCAGCAGGTTCGCAAAACCCAACTCAGATAATTGCACCTACATTTTTATCAACTATTGTTTCTACTACAGTTGCAATAATTGCAGTTAAGGCATATGCCAAGCTTCCTAAATATAGTAAAACTAAAACAGATATTATCAGAAAGGACAATAATCGAATATGAAACTAGTACAAATAATAAATTTCATATCAAGCGTATCTGTTCCAATCATATTTTTAGTTATAGTATCCTATGGTTTTCTAAAAAAAGTAAAGCTTTATGAAACTTTTACTGAAGGAGCAAAGGATGGACTTACAACTGCAATTAGAGTTATTCCATTTCTTACTGCAATGCTTATTGCAATTGGAATATTTAGAGCTTCAAAAGCTATGGATTATTTATCTATAATTCTTTCACCAATAACAAACATAATAGGAATGCCATCAGAGGTTTTACCCATGGCTCTAATGCGACCACTATCAGGTAGTGGTGCTAATGGTATAATGAATAGTCTATTTAAGAAATATGGTCCTGATTCATTAATCGGAACTATGACGTCAATTATGTCAGGAGCAACAGATACAACATTCTACATTGTAGCTGTATATTTTGGTTCAGTAAATATTAAGAAGACAAGACATGCAATATCTGCTGGACTAACAGCTGATCTTGCAGGCATTTTAGCTGCAACAATAATAACAAATCTTTTGTTTATTTATAAATAATTTCAAATATAATATAATTTGCATAATAATAAATTGTAAAAATCTATTTATTGCACAGATTTCCTAATTTTACCTTTAAAATAATTAAAGATATTTTGACAAATATCACCAAACAATATATAATATCCTTAAGATGTTTTTGGGCTGTGAGGGAAATAATATGAACATATGTTCAAAGTATGAAGCAGAGTTAAATAAGCTTCTAGAAGATGAAAATAATATATTTTATTTCTGTGATATTGTTAATAATAATACATTTAAAGATCCATTTGAAAAAAAAGAAATAATTGATTTAGTGTTGAATTTTTGTGCGGAGAACGATTTGATTGAATCAAGAGCTTGGATGTATTATTATTTAGCATGGTATTTTATAGATATATCAAAATATATTGAAGCCCTAAATATCTTTGATGATGCAAAGGAAATATTCGAGAAACATGATAATAAATTAGGCTTAGCTTATGCTTATAATGGTTTATCATTTGCGTATTGCTTAGTTGGAATGTATGAATTATCCGATGAGATGGTTCTTAGAGGGATAGCGATTGCTAAAGAGTTTGAGGAAGAAGGGATATTGATATCCTTACTTATCAATGCAAGCGTTTTAAACATATTAAGTAAATCTTATAAAACCGCAAAACAAATGTTAGATTATATTGAAATAAATTATGATTATAATAATTTTGATAAATTACATAGAACAAGATTTTTAAGATGCAAAGCAGAAGTTGAGTTAGACTTTAAAAATATAGTAAAAGCAAATGAATATATAGAAAATGTAATTAAATTTGAAGAGATAAATGGAGAAAGTGTTTTTTGTTCTAGAAATTATGTGATTTTTGGGATGATTAAGATTGCTCAGGGAAAGTATTCTGAAGCTAGAGAAGCATTCAAGTATGCATGCAATCTAGCTGAAAAATATAATGATACATATAATTATTGTTTAGCATTATTAGAGCATGCAAAATTAATGTACAATTTAGGACAATCTTCCATCGCAATAGAGCAATTAGAAGAAATTATATTAAAGGCTTCTAAAGCTAGTCTAAATGGTATTGTAAAAAATGCTAGTAACATTTTATATGAGCATTATAAGGCAAACAAGCAGTATGAACAAGCTCTTTACAATTTACAATTATTCAAAAAAGCTGATAAAGAGATACATAGCTATAAAAACATGAAACTTCTTGCAAAAATGAATATTGATCATGGTGAAAAAGAGCTCAGATTATATGATTTATTATATGATAAAACAGAAATATTATATACAATGAGTGAAAAAATCATGTCAAATCTTGATATGGAAAGCTTAAGTCTTAGCATATATTCTGAAATAAACAAACTTATGAAGGTAGAGTTTTTTGCATTAGGAAGCTTTGACTCAGATAAAAACGAGCTTACAACATATTCTGTGCGTTTTGGCAAGATTCAACTGAATGATACATTTAACATTGATGGGGGAAAAACCTTTTCTTCATATTGTTTAAAGAATAAGAAGATTCTAGTAATTGATAATATAGTAAAAGAATATAAAAAATATGTAAATAATATTGATTTGGAAGGTAGAGGAGTAACTCTTCCAATGTCTGGTGTTTATATTCCTTTGATTTTAAACAACAAACTTATAGGCAACATGATATTTCAAAGTTTAGACGAAAAGGCTTATGACAGCAATGCTATAAGCTATTTGAAAATAATAGGAAGTTATGTGGCAATTGCCCTCAATAATGCTATTGAATACAATAAGATGGAAAAAATAGCAATATATGATAGTCTTACAGGTTTTTTAACTAAGGGAGAGATTATCAAAGAGGGAAACAAAATTAAAAAGGAATTTACAATTAATCAAAAAGAATTTTGCATATTGATGATCGATTTAGATGATTTTAAATTTATTAACGACAAATATGGACATGTTGTTGGTGATAGCGTTATGAAAATGCTAGCTAAAAACATTAGTGGTCATATTAGAACCTCAGACTACATAGGAAGATATGGTGGAGATGAGTTTTTAATAATATGTCCAAATATGAGTATGGAAAATGCTTTTAGTTTAGCAGAAAGAATTAGAAAGTCAACTGAAGAAACCAAGTTCTACATAGATGATACTAATAATATTAACATAACACTAAGTATTGGAGTTTATGAATTTACAAAGGATGACCTAAGTTTTTTAGAAGCTGTAAACTATGCTGATATGATGCTTTATAAGGCAAAAAATAATAGTAAAAACAGGATAATGTGCTTTAATAACTAATACTTTTACAAGTATCAAAATTTTAAACAGGAGTTTATAATTATGGATTGTAAACAATATGATGAGCAATTACAAAAACTTATTAAAAATCAAGATGAAGTAAGTTTTTTTCTTGATATGCTAAATAAAGAATTATGGGAAGATCATAAAAAGAGAAAAGAATTAATGGACTATGTAATTGATTTTTGTGAGACTAATGGTTTAGATGAAGCTATGGCGTGGATGTTTTATCATTTAGGCTTTCATTATGATGAGTTTGGAAATTTTAAGAAAGCGATAGAACTTCATAAAGCCTCAAAGTATATTTTCATGAACTCTGGTAACAAAAAAGGCTTGGCTTATGCTTATAATGGCCTACTATCTATTTATTGTCAAAATGGTCAATATGAGCTAGCAAATCAAGTTGCTATAGCGGCATTAGATATTGCTAAGGAGCTTAATGATGCACAGACTATTGTAAAGTTGCTATTAAATATAAGCATTATATATACATTAGATGGCTCATATAAAGAGGCTTATGATTTATTGAATTATTCATTAAAGGTATATGGTATCAATAGTTTTTCTACTTCAGGAAAAGTAGTTTTATATAAAACTTTTGCAGAGGTAAGTATAATGCTCGGTAATTTTGCTGAGGGATATAGGTACTTACAAATTGGATTCGAATTAAATAAAAATGAAAACAATGTAGCAGCTTCAGAGATGCATAAACTATTAGGTATATACTATGTAAGAATAGGCAATCAAAATGCTGCTGAACAAGAATTTGCAAAATCTCTCGAAATATCCTTGTCAAATGGATATCTCACCGAACAACCAGAAACATTAATAGAATGGGCTAAATGCAAGTTTGATTATGGTTTTAATACTCAAGCAATTCTCTATTTAGACAAAGCACTAAAAATTTCACAGGAAATTAATTTACAAAGATTAGTTAAAGAATCAAGTCTATTGCTTTACAATTATTACAATCGAAATAATAACTATGAGGAAGCACTTCGCAATCTTGAGATATACATAAAAGCTAATAGTAAAATTCAAGAATTAAACAATACAAGTTATATTGGTAAAATGAATACTAATAGCTCTAAAAAGGAAATAAACCTTAACAAGATAATTCACGATAAAACTGAAATTCTATTTTCAATTGGACAGAAAATACTTTCTACTTTCGATGTTAAAGAAATGGTAACTGGAGTTATTAACGATATACTAAAGCTAATTGATGCTGATTTTTTTGCTATAATTGTATATGACCCAGAGAGAGATGAAATAAAAGTTACAAAGCTTGAATACGGGATCATAGATGTTTGTGAGCCAATAAATCTAAATGATGGATCGTTGTTCACTGCATATTGTATTAGAAATAAAAAAGCTATAGTTATTAATGATATTAGAAGAGAATATAAAAAGTATGTAAAAAACATTGTTGAAGAGGGACGGGGAATTGACAAACCGATTTCTATTATATATCTTCCTATAATGTTTAAGGACGAAATATTGGGAGTTGTAAGTGTTCAAAGCTTAAAAGTAAATGAATATAATGATGATGATATAAAAAGACTACGCATGATATCAAATTATATTGCGGTAGCATTAAAAAATGCAAGTAAATATCAAAAAATGGAGGAAGCAGCTGTTTATGACAGCTTAACGGGATTTTTAACAAAAAGAGAGTTAATTAAGTTAGGTAATTTTGAAATAGATAAGTATAAAACAACATTAAAGCCATTTTGTATTTTAATGATAGATATTGATAATTTTAAAGTAGTAAATGATACTTATGGACATGTTGTTGGAGATAAGGTGTTAAAAGAGCTTGGAAACATAATATCTAAATTAATTAGAACAGGTGATTTTATAGGAAGATATGGTGGTGACGAGTTCGTTTTAGTATGCTCAAACACAAAGGCTGAAACAGCAAATAAAATATCTGAAAGAATAAGCCAAGCAATTGAAAATACAGTTTTTGTTTGCGACCCTGGCATAAATATTTCCATATCTTTGAGCATAGGAGTTTATGAATATAATAATGACAAAATGAGCCTTTTAAATGGAATTGATGCTGCTGATGAAAAGATGTATATTTGCAAAAATTCCAAAACTATACAAAATTAATAAAATATTTCATTACTTTTTTTCATCTTGTGTAGTATAATTGATTATATTAGATGTGTATCAAAGATAATTTTTTTACGTATCTAATGAAATACAGCGATTGAGATTGTTGGCAATCGCTAATATTTTGACTAAATAGGAGTAGGTGCAAAAAAATATGTTTAATCTTTTAAAAAAGTTTTACTCCGTGAAAAGCATGATAAAAGAAAAGGATATACTCGGAGATATACCAAGTACAAAGCAAGTATATAAGAATGCTTTTGATATGGCATGGCCTTCAGCTACAGAATCTGTATTAATTGGACTTGTAGGTGCAATTGATACAATGATGATTGGAGTGCTAGGAACAGGAGCGATTGCAGCTGTAGGAATAACGAACCAACCAAAATTTATTTTATTAGCAATTTTTTTATCACTTAATGTTGGAGTTACTGCTATTGTTGCCAGACGTAGAGGACAACAGGACAGAGAAGGTGCTAACAAATGTTTAAGACAAGCCTTTTTAATAGCAGTTATGCTTGGAGCTATTCTATCCGCTGTAGGTGTTATATTCGCTAGACCAATGCTTCAATTTGCAGGTGCAAATAACGAAATTATTAATGATGCGGTTGCTTATTTTCGAGTAATATCAATAGGAAACTTTTTTACTGCTATGACAATGACTATAAATGCTGCACAGCGTGGAGCCGGTAATACGAAGATATCAATGACAACAAATTTAGTTGCAAATCTAGTAAATGTAGTGTTTAACTATTTATTGATAGGTGGAAATTTTGGTTTTCCAAAATTAGGAGTAACAGGTGCAGCAATTGCAACTGCACTAGGAAATCTAATAGCACTATTTATGTCATTAAGATCAGTAATGCATGCTGATGGCTTCTTGCATATTGAATTTAAAGCAAATTGGAAATTTGATAAGGAAACTATCAAGGGCTTAGCAAACATAACAAGCAGTTCATTTGTTGAGCAAATATGTATGAGAGTTGGCTTCTTAGTTACAACAATGCTTATTGCTTCATTGGGCACAATTGCCTTTGCTACACATCAAATATGTATGAACATAGTAAGTCTCTCCTTTACCTTTGGAGATGGCTTAGGTGTTGGAGCTTCTTCACTAGTTGGACAAAATTTAGGTGCGAAAAGGCCAGATCTGTCAACAATTTATAGCAAAACAGTTCAACGAATTGCATTAACAATAGGTTTTTTATTACTAATCTTTTTTATAGTCGGCAGGTATTTCTTAGTTGGATTATTTACAACTGATTTATCAGTTATAGAGATGGGTGCTAAAATTATTATAATCATAGCATTATTATCCCCATTACAGACTGTTGCAGTAGTTGTAGGAGGAACTCTTAGAGGGGCAGGAGACACAAAATTTGTTGCTTATTCTTCTCTTATAAGTATAGGTATAGTAAGACCATTTGCAACATGGTTGTTCTGTTACCCGCTTGGCTTTGGAATACTAGGAGCATGGTATGCATTTATGTCAGACCAATTGTTAAGACTTACTATAAACTCATTAAGATTTAGAACAGGAAAATGGACTAAAATAAAAGTATAAAGAGTGAAACAAGTTTCAAAAAACTTTTCCTATGTATTATAAAACCCCAAATGTTTTTAACATTTGGGGTATGTTTTTGTGAATTTATCAAATGAAACTATATTGCCCAATTTCCATTTTTGAAAATTATTGTTTCTTTTCCATTTTCCTCAACACCTATTATGCTAAGATCAGATGTTCCAACCATAAAATCAACGTGATTCATAGAATAGTTACCACCTAACTCAAGTAGAGCTTCCTTGCTTAATAATTCCCCACCTTTAATAGTGTTTGGATAACATCTTCCAAATGCAAAGTGACAAGAAGCATTTTCATCGAATAATGTATTATAGAATAAAATATTCATGTTTGATATAGCTGAATCATAAGGAACTAAAGCAACCTCGCCAAGTCTTCTAGAGCCTTCGTCTGTATTAAGTAATCTTTCAAGTGCTTCATAGCCTTCTTTAGCAGAAAAATCAATAACTTTTCCATCCTTAAATGTCAAGCTAAAATCAGTTATTAAAGTTCCTTGATAGCTTAATGGCATTGAGCTAACAACTTTACCTTCAGCATATCTGCAATCTGGTGCTGTAAATACCTCTTCAGTAGGCATATTGGGGAAGAAGAACACTCCTTTGGTGTTTTTCTCTCCACCACCAGCCCATATATGGTTTTTAGGCATTCCCACTGTAAAGTCAGTACCTAATGAGTTTTTATAAATTAATTTATTAAATTGTTTTTCATTTAATATATCAGATTTTTTACTTAAGTTATCACCATGTTGCGTCCATAACTCAACTGGGTCACCATTTCCTATTCTAACAGCTTTAAATATAGCATCCCATAGTTTTTCTATAGCTTTTTCTACAGCTAGATCAGGGAAAACTTTTTTAGCCCATGCTTCATTAGGAACTGCAACAAGATTCCATTGTAATTCACTCTTGTCGAAACAATCGCGATAATCTTTAAGATCTCTTTCAGATGCTTTCACACCAGCTAAAAGTTTGTCTGAAGAAACACCTTTAAATATTTCTGGATCCTCTGCAAGTACATTTAAAAATGCTGCTCCTTGTTTAGAATAGCCATTATATAATGCTGCTCTCCATTCTGGAACTGATTCAAAAACCTCCAATGCTGCATAATCATAACGGATACGTGCTGATTTCTCATCCTTCCAAACAAGAACAACATCCTTTGCTCCTGCTTTAAATGCATTTATTGAGATCATTCGTGCAAATTCAGCATACTCTACTGGACATTGTAAAACCAATATTTGATCCTTTTGAATATTTACACCAGATCTCACTGCTAAATCTGCATATTGACTTAATTTTTCATTAAAATTCATTATTAAACCTACCCTTCAAATTAGTTTTGATTAACACTATTATATCACAGACGTCTAATACTAGCTATAATTATTTTCTAATAATAAATATAGGTATAAATGTTATATTTATACCTATTAAAAATAACTCATTATACAATTTTGGTTGTAAAATTCTCCAAGTTCCATACATCAGTTACAAAACTTTCATAAAAACTTGGCTCATGACTTACTAATAAGACTGTTCCCTTGAACTCTTTAATAGCCCTTGCAAGCTCTTCCTTAGCTTCAACATCTAAATGGTTAGTAGGCTCGTCAAGAACTAAGAAGTTTAATTCTGACATCAATATTTTACAAAGCCTAACCTTTGCATTTTCTCCTCCAGATAAAACCTTCATCATGCTTTCAATGTTCTCTGTAGTCAAACCACAACGAGCAAGCTCTAGACGCACCTCTCGGTTTGTTAATGATGGATATACATCCCATATTTCTTGCAGAGCTGTCTTAGTGTTATTCTTAGAATCCTCTTGCTCAAAATATCCTGTCATAACATTCTCTCCGTGATGAATTGTTCCAGACACTGGAGGTATAATACCCAAGAAAGTTTTTAAGAGAGTTGATTTACCAAGACCATTTACACCACATATAGCTATTTTCTTGCCTCTCTCAACCCAAAACTCCATCGGCTTTGTAAGTGGAGTATCGTAGCCTATAACTAAATCTCTAGCTTCGATTAAAAACTTACTAGGAGCCTTAGTTTCCTTAAACTTAAAGCTTGGTTTCGGTTTTTCCTTTGGTTTCTCTATAATTTCAATTTTCTCAAGCTGTTTAGCTCTACTTTGTGCCATACCTCTTGTTGCAACTCTAGCCTTGTTACGAGCTATAAAATCTTCAAGTCTTTCAATTTCCTTTTGTTGTTTTTCTATATCCTTATCTAGTTGTCTTTTCTTTAATTCATATAGGCGCATGAACTCATCATAATTACCTACGTATTTGCTTAATTCGCAGTTTTCTACATGATATATTATATTGCATACATCATTTATAAAAGGAACATCATGCGAAATCAATATAAAAGCATTCTCATAATTTTGTAGGTACTTTGTCAGCCATTCTATATGATTTGCATCAAGATAGTTGGTAGGCTCATCAAGTAGCAAAATACTTGGGTTTTGAAGTAAAAGCTTAGTTAAGAGAACCTTAGTACGCTGTCCTCCACTTAGCTCGTCAACAAACTTATCTAGACCTATCTCAGATAGACCTAAACCATTTGCAACCTCATCTATTTTTGTGTCAATTACATAGAATCCACTGCTGTCTAATATTGTTTGGATTTCAGCAGTATCCTCCATCATTTTAGTAAGCTCATCATCACTAGCCTCTGCCATTTTGTCATAAGTTTCAAGCATTTCTTTTTCTAGCTTAAACAGATCATCAAAGGCTAGTCTTAAATTATCTCTAATAGTTGTTCCAGCTTTTAGCACAGAATGTTGGTCTAGGTAGCCTACTGTTACCCTGTTTGACCATTCTATTTGTCCTTCATCAGGCATAAGCTTGCCTGTTATAATATTTAGAAATGTTGATTTTCCTTCTCCATTAGCTCCAATTAAAGCAACGTGCTCACCCTTTAGCAGTCTAAAAGATACATTCTCCAATATAGCACGTGCACCAAAGCCATGACTTACATTTTTTACGTTTAAAATACTCAAGTTTTTTATTCCTCTCTAAATTGTTAATATAATTCACTTCTAAATTGAATATATAAGAGCGAACTCTGTTCGTTCTTTTTACTCTTACTTCATACTATGCTTTTCCATAAGATCATTTTTACAGTTCCACAATGCTTCTGATAAGTCAACATAATATTGGTGTGGATTTGTAAATCTTTTTACTTCATTCCATAGTGTATCTAACTCATCAACACAGTATTTTCTGATCTGCTCTAAACTAGGAAGTTTGTAAACACATTTTCCATCCACAAAAACAGGAACCTGAAGCTTTCTTGCTTTAAAATCTGTAAGCTTCTTCTTTTTCCAGCTATGAATAGGATCGAATATTGTGTATGGCTTTGTATCATCAATTTCCTCATTATTTAGAGTTAAAACATCTGCAATAGCAATGTTGTTTGATTTATCATATAATCTCCATAACTGCTTAAAGCAAGGGTTAGTTACCTTTTCTGGATTCTCTGATATTTTGATTCTTGGCACAGCTACTCCATCTTCATCAACTGCAACAAGCTTATAAACACCGCCAAATACAGGCTCTGATTTTGCTGTAACAAGTCTTTCACCAACACCAAAGGAGTCAACCTCAGCTCCCTGATTGAGAAGATCAGTTATAATATACTCATCTAAGCTGTTTGATATTGTAATTTTACAGTCCTCTAGACCTGCTTCGTTTAACATTTGGCGGCACTTTGTAGAAAGATAAGCCATATCACCACTATCAAGTCTAATTCCTTTTAATCTCTTACCCATTGGCTCTAAAACTTCTTTTGCAACTTTTATTGCATTAGGAATACCGCTTTTTATAACATTATATGTATCTACCAATAATATGCAGTTATCAGGATATGAGCGAGCATAAGTAGCAAATGCCTTATATTCATCACCAAAAAGCTGTACCCATGAGTGAGCCATTGTTCCAACAGCTGGCACCCCAAATATCTCATCTGCTATTGTCGTTGCAGTACCAGATGCTCCTCCAATGTATGCAGCTCTAGCACCATAGATAGCACCATCATAACCCTGACACCTTCTAGCTCCAAATTCTAATACAGCTCTTCCCTTAGCAGCTCTTACTATTCTATTTGCTTTGGTTGCAATCAAGCTTTGATGGTTAATAGTTACTAATATCATAGTTTCTAATAGTTGTGCTTCAATTGCTTTTGCCTTTACTGTGAGTATTGGTTCATTTGGGAAAACAGGAGTTCCCTCTGGAACAGCATAGATATCTCCAGAAAACCTAAAGTTAAGTAGATATTCGAGAAATTCTTCTGAAAAAATATTCTTAGATTTTAAAAAATCTATATTTTCTCTAGTAAACCTTAAATTTGTTATATAATTAATTATTTGCTCTAATCCAGCTGCTATAGCAAAACCACCACCATCTGGTGTTTTTCTATAAAACATATCGAAATAAACAATAGTATCACTTATACCCTCATTAAAATAACCATTAGACATAGTTAACTCATAAAAATCCATCAGCATAGAAAGATTTCTTAAATCAATGGTATGCATGCTTTCCTCCTTGCATTCTGCAATATATTATATTTATATTCTAGCTTAGTCATTAATAAGGATTATACACCAAAAATTAATTCTTTTCAACAAAGAATTAATTTCGATGTACAGAAATAAGTAAAGAGAAGACAGTAAAGACATAGGTA